>VOFI01000038.1_pt1 | contig 112000 bp, 163 predicted proteins | sample 5384131 | NCBI WGS metagenome assembly VOFI01 (sample SAMN12384728, study PRJNA508395) | human gut metagenome | isolation source: healthy gut H | host: Homo sapiens | reverse complement strand
GCCATTCCCACGGCAATGCCGGCCGATCCATTGACCAGCAGATTGGGGAACCGGCTGGGCAGAACCCGGGGTTCTTTCCGGGTCTCGTCAAAGTTGGGATCCCAGTTCACCGTGTCCTTCTCAATGTCCCGGAGCATCTCATTGGAGATCTTGGAGAGTCTGGCCTCCGTATACCGGTATGCGGCAGGCGGGTCGCCGTCCACAGAGCCGAAATTGCCGTGGCCGTCTACCAGCATATACCGCATAGAAAAGTCCTGTGCCAGGCGCACCAGGGCGTCGTAGACCGATTGATCTCCGTGGGGATGGTACCGGCCCAAAACGTCGCCCACACAGGTGGCGGACTTCCGGAAGGGCCGATCCGACGTCAGGTTGTCCTCATACATGGCGTACAGAATCCGGCGATGTACCGGCTTCAGGCCGTCCCGTACGTCGGGCAGAGCCCGGCCCACGATGACAGACATGGCATACTCCATGTAGCTTGTTTTCATTTCCCCGACCAGCTCGGAGGTCACAATGGCCTGGTTGGGAAACAAAATGTCTTCTGGTTTGTAATCCTTCTTATGCTGTGCCAAGCTGCAACCTCCTTAGTAGTCCAGATTTGCCACATTGCGGGCGTTCTGTTCAATGTATTCCTTCCGGGCTCCACCTTTTCTCCCATGAGGAGGGTAAAATTTCATCGGCCCGGACTGCATCCTGCAATTCAATTCGTTTTAAGGTCCGTCTTTCCGGATCCATCGTGGTATTCCACAGCTCGTGGGGATCCATCTCACCCAGACCTTTGTTCCGGCTGATGTCCACCTTGGCGTTGGGATTGTCCTTTCGCATCTCCGCGGAAATCCGGTCCCGTTCCTCATCGGAAAAGGCATATCGGGTGGTTTTACCCCGGACCAGCTTATACAGCGGCGGCATGGCGGCATAGACATAGCCATGCCCAATGAGGGGCCGCATAAACCGGAAGAAGAAGGTGAGCAGCAGCGTCCGAATGTGGGACCCATCCACATCGGCATCGGCCATAATGACCACCTTGTGATACCGCAGCTTCGTGAGGTCAAACTCCACTCCGATCCCTGCGCCCAGGGCCGTGATCACCGGTTGCAGCTTGTCGTTGCCAATGACCTTATCCTCCCGGGCCTTCTCCACATTCAGCATCTTTCCCCAAAGGGGCAGAATGGCCTGGAACCGGGAATCTCGCCCTTGGGTGGCGGATCCGCCTGCGGAGTCACCCTCCACGATGTAGATCTCTGTGAGTGCAGGGTCTGACTCATTGCAATCCCGCAGCTTATCCGGCATGGCGGCGCCTCCCAGGGCCGTCTTCCGCCGGATGGAATCTCTGGCCTTCTGGGCAGCAGCTCTGGCCCGGTTGGCGGTCATGGCCTTGTCCAGAATGGCCCGGGCAGTCTGAGGATGCTCCTCAAAATAGGTGGTGAGCTGATCTGTCACAATGGAGTCCACCAGGGTCCGGATGTAGGCGTTTCCCAGCTTTGCCTTGGTCTGTCCTTCGAACTGGGCATCGGTCAGCTTGACGGAGATGATGGCGGTGATGCCCTCCCGGCAGTCCTCGCCCTGGACCCGGTCATCCCCTTTGATGGCCCCGGTTTTGATGCCGTAGGCATTGATTGCCCGGTGTGAGGGCCGCCTTAAATCCGGTCTCATGCATCCCTCCTCCGGCGTGTGCACGTCGTTGGCAAAGGAGAGGATGAACTCTGAAAAGCCGTCGTTATACTGAATGGCCACCTCCCGCAGAGGCGTCTCCCTTGACGCCACTTACGTAAATGACGTCGTGATGAAGGGGTGTTTTGTTCCGGTTACACCACAGGGCAAACTCCCGGATGCCGCCTTCATAGCACATGGTCTCCTGGGGGCCGTCCTCTTGTCTGGCGTCCCGAATGGTGATGGACAGGCCCGCATTCAAAAACGCCTCTTCCCGCATCCGGGTGTGCAGCGCGTCTCGTAATCATAAATGACAGTATCAAAAATCTCCGGATCCGGCTGGAACGTCACCTCCGTGCCGGTTCTGTCTGTGGCGCCTACAACTTTCATCTCCTGGGTGATGGTCCCCGGGAGAATTTCATCTCATAGATCTGACCGTTCTTGTGCACCCGTACCGTAAGCCATACGGACAGGGCATTCACCACCGATGCGCCTACGCCGTGAAGTCCGCCGGACACCTTGTATCCGCCACCGCCGAATTTTCCGCCGGCATGGAGCACGGTATACACCACCTCAAGGGCGGGCCGCCCGGTTTGGGCCTGAATATCCACAGGAATGCCCCGGCCGTCGTCGGTGACGGTGATGGACTCCCCCGGATTGATGGTGACAGAAATGTGCTTGCAATACCCGGCCAGGGCCTCGTCAATGGCATTGTCCACGATCTCATAGACCAGGTGGTGCAAACCGGAGACGGAGGTGGAGCCGATATACATACCTGGCCGTTTCCGGACCGCTTCCAGCCCTTCCAACACCTGGATTTGGGCAGCGTCATATTCCGTCTCGACTCTTGTATTTCTCAGCTCGTCGGACATAAGCGAACCTCCTTTAGTAAATTATAAAATCAAGTTCCCTGCTTGAATTTGCAGAACCTGGCCGATCTTTGTAAGCCGGTCCTTCTCACAGCAGGTGATGAAAACCTGTCCCGACTGGATCTGGTTCAGGACGAAGTCCTGCCGCCCCGGGTCCAGCTCGGACAGGACGTCATCCAGAAGCAAAACCGGCTCCTCCCCAGTGTCTCGCCGGGCCAGCTCCCGCTGGGCCAGCTTCAAGCTGATGGCAGCCGTGCGGGTCTGCCCCCTGAGAGCCGTAGCTCTTCAGACTGAGTCCATCCACGGAAGCGTCAAAATCATCCTTGTGAGGCCCGGTGAGGCACTGTGCCGACTCCAATTCGGCTCCGTGGTGAGAATCCAGGTGAGTCAAAAGGGCCTGCTCCAGGGCCGACAGGGGGGGCGAAGGGGTCTTCCACTGTGGAGACTGTGCGATATGGAATCTCCAGGGTCTCCCCTGTCCTCCGAAAATTCCCGGTGAAACCGGGTGGCTGCTTCCCCCAGGCCCTTTAAAAATCTGGCCCGGTAGGAAATCAAAATGGCGCCCACCTGACACAGGCGGCGGGAGTATTCCGGTAGCACCTCCAGCAGAGAGGGATTCTCAAACCGGTCCCGGAGGATCCGGCTTTTTGCTCCAGAATTCGGTTGTATTCCACAAGGGCCGCCTCATACCGGGGGCGTAGCTGGCACAGGGCCTGGTCCAGAAAGCGGCGGCGGGCCGCCGCCCCCCGCTTTGAGGACCATGAGATCCTCGGGGCAGAACAGCACTGTGGTGAGAATGCCGCTCATCTCCCCATGAGACTTCTTTTTGACACCGTTCAGAAACAGCTGGCGGGGCTTGCGCCCGGCAAAGAGAATGGCCCGCAGATTCTGCCGCCGGGCTTGGTCCGTGACCGTCCCTTCCAGGTCTGCAAATTCCCTGTGGAACAAAATAAGCTCCATCTCCCGCCGGGTTCGAAAAGACCGGCCTGTGGACAAATAAAACACCGCTTCCAGGAGATTGGTTTTCCCCTGGGCATTGTCTCCCACAATCAGGTTGACGCCGGGAGAAAAGGTGCTTTCCAGGTTTTCATAATTCCGGAAATTCCGAAGGGACAGCCGGTCAAGCTTCATGGGCGGTCACCGTATAGGTGGCGCCCAGGCAGGAAGCGGTGTCCCCAGGGCGCAGCTTTTTCCCTCGCATGGTACAGACCTCTCCATTGACCAAAATCTGTCCGTCCTGGATGAGGTTTTTGGCCATTCCCCCTGAGGGCACGGCATCGGCCAGCTTCAAAAGGGCCTCCAGGCGAATGAACTCTGTAGAAATGGGAATGGGTTTGGACTGGGGTTCTTTCCGTTTAACAACAACTTTCAATCTGTGTTCCTCCTCAGTATTAGACCTCAATTGGCACGCAGACGAACCGGTAACACCATATAGGCAAAGTCGTCCTCTTCCCCGCACTGGGGTAAAGACAATGGGGCTGAGCCCGTTTTTGAGCTCCAGGCAGACCTCCTCGCTGGGAACGGCCCGGAGTGCATCTGCCAGGTAGCGGCAATTGAATCCAATCTCCAATTCCTCTCCATTTCCGGCGATGGCGCACTGATCCTCCGCAGCGCCGATGGCTGTGGTGGTGCGGAAGGTGGCCACATTGTCTCCAAAGAGGCAGCGGACCGGACTTTTCAACTTCTCCGTCACAATCAGTCCCACCCGGTCAATGGTGGCGGCCAAATCATCCACATGGGCTGTGAGTTTTACGGGGCAATCTGTGGGAACCACCCGTCGCCAGTCCAGGAAGTCGCCTTCCAGCAGGCGGCAGATCAAAAGTGGCGTTTCCCACTTCAAAGAGAATGTGCTTGGGGCCCCAGGATGAAGGTCACCATCTCGTCCTCACCCAGGATTTTTTTCCACTTCCTTCAGGGCAGCGGCGGGTACCACAAACTGCATGGTCTTTCCCGTGGCCTCCTTGGAGATGGTACGTGCGGCGGGCCAACCGATAGCCGTCTACAGCCACCACGGAAATGGTCTCGTCGTCTACTTCAAAGAGGCAGCCGGTGTGAATGGGGCGGCTCTGATTTTCGGAGACGGCAAAGATGGTACCGGCAATCATCTCCCGCAGGGCGCCTTGAGGGATGGAAACGCCATTTCGGCTTTCCACATCGGGAAGCTCAGGGTAATCCTCCGCATTGGAGGCGGAGATATTGAAGTTGGAGAAGCCGGCGCGGATGGTCACTTTGTAGTTGTCGTCCACACGGACGCTGACTGGTCCTTCCGGCAGACGGCGGATGATGTCGAACAACAGCCTGGCAGGTAAAATACAAGCGCCTTGCTCCTGGATTTCCGCTTGGGTAGAGACGGTAATGGCAGTTTCCAGGTTGTAGCCGGTCAGTTGCAGATCCAGGCCGGCCCGGCAGTAGATGCCCTCGATGGCCGGCAGGGTGCTTTTTTGTGCTACCGTACGGCTTGCCACGGAGATGGGGGAAACCAGGGTACTTTTTTCACAGGTAAACCTCATATGCAGTTCTCCTTCGTTGAGAAATTCTCCCGTTTTTATAAACAGAGAGGTTAAAATGTAGCAGTAGCAGCAGTAGGGGAATTTTATGTGGAAAACCGGCGTAACCCCCCGCAGAATGGGGCTTCCCAGTCCACAGGCCTGTGTGGAGAATCATTTGCTTGTCCACAGCCCTGTGGTTCCACTGGATTGCCTAAATTTATCCACAGGAAGATTTTTGATTTTCCACGTGGAAATGTGGAAAAAATTTGGGTGCTGAAAAACGCCCGCTTTGGGGCTTACAGGGAGGAGTTGATGTTGGAGGTGATGTCCCGCACGGCGGATTGCAGCGGCGAGGCCGGATCTTTCAGGCTCATCTCCACCTTACGAATGGAATGAATGACGGTGGAGTGGTCCCGGCCGAATTCCCGGCCGATTTCCGGGAGGGAGAGATTGGTCAGTTGACGGATCAGATACATGGCAATCTGCCGGGCCTCGGCGGTTCCCTTTGTTTTTGAGGGTTCCCCGCAAGACCGATTCGTCAATGGAGTAAAACCGGCTGACCTGACTGATGATGAGCGCCGGCGTGGGAACGGCGTTTCCCTCCACCTTGAACATGTCGTTGATGGCCCGGGAGACGTTGGGAAGATCCAGCGGCATGTCGTTCAGGTCCCGGTAGGCCAGAATTTTTTTTCACAGTGCCTTCAATTTGCCGGACATTGTTGGTGATGTTGTTGGCGATGTAGTTGCAGACGTCGTCCCCAGATCCAACCCCAGGGAAATGGCTTTGTTTTTCAGAATGGCCATACGGGTTTCATAGTCCGGCGGTTGAATGTCTGCCAAAAGACCCCATTCAAAACGGGTTTTCAGTCGATCCTCCAGGGTCAGCATATCGCTGGGCTTCCGGTCAGAGGTCATGACGATCTGCTTGTGTTCTTCGTATAGCTTGTTGAAGGTATGGAAAAATTCTTCCTGGGTACTGTCTTTTCCGGCGATGAATTGAATGTCGTCAATGAGGAACAGGTCTGCTTCCCGATATTTACTGCGGAATTCCACGTTTTTTCCGCTTTGCAGGGCGGCGATTAGCTCGTTGGTAAATTGGTCGCCCTTGATGTAGACGATTTTAAAGTCCGGATGTTGGCGGCGCAGTTCATTGGCGATGGCGTAAAGCAGGTGGGTTTTTCCGATTCCGGCGGGACCGTAAATGAAGAGGGGGGTTGTACACCTGCCCAGGGTTGTTGGCAACGGCAATGGCGCGCTGCGGGCAAACCGGTTGGAGGAGCCAACGACGAAGTTTTCAAATGTGAACTGGGGATTGAAGTCCATGACGGTGTTGGCCTTCCCCTTGGCCTTATATTCCGCCAATTCCTCAGGACCAAAGACCACCAGGCTGATCTCCGTATTGAAGATTTCCTTCATAGCGTCCTGGATGTATTCGGTACAGCGGCGTTGAATAATTTCCTTGCGGAAGGGCGATGCGGTGAAAAGGATCAACTGCTCGTCGTTGAGTTCCACCACTTCTGCGTCGTCAAACCAGGTGGAAACCACAGCCGGCGTCAGGCGGTTTTCCATGTGATTTAAGATTTTTGCCCAGACGTAAGCGGATGAAAACATTCACACAGCTCCTCTCTCTAAATATGGCGTGCAGACCGGAAAACCGGTGCTTTTGACGGCTTTGGCACAAATTCTCACCCTAAATTATACCACGGAACGGCGAAAAATACAAGCAAGTTTTATCATTGACACATTATTAAAAAGAATTCTTCCCGTCCCATTGTCCCGGGAACCGTCTGGATTTTGGCAATGATGTCGAAGGAGGAGGCCAAGGCGTCCATTTGCCAGGAAAATGGTATGTTCTGGGTACAACGCAGATTTTCCGCCTGTGTGGCAGAATGACACGGCTGCATTTTTTTTGTTGAACTCCCTTGTACCCGCAAGAAGAATATAGTAAAATAGGCATTGCCCGCTTTGGGCTTGACTTCACAATGCGGAGGTAACGTCATGTCTGATCCCCGTGATGAGGATTTTTGAAAGAGATCACGGATATGCTGGACAGGCCCGCGCCGTCCAGTTCCCGAGAGCCGCCGTCGGCTCAACGACGGCGGAAAAAAAACGTCGGCGGTTTCCATTTTTTGGCCGTGTGGACGGTGCTGCTGGCAGGAGCTTTGCTCTTTGCCTGTTACCGTTATATGCAAAGTAGGGGGGAGCAGCCTGTCTCATTGGAGGAATCCACCCCCTCTGGCGCGGCGGGAGACGGAGATACCTTGACCATTGCAGCAGCAGGTGATATTAATATCACACAAGCTCTGCTGGACAGTGCCCGCGGAGCCGATGGAGCCTATGACTTTTCCCGGATGTTATTGGGGGCAGCGCCTTTTGCTCTCCGGGCAGATCTCACCGTTGCAGATCTGGAAGTGAATTTCTGCGGCGCCCCCTATGATCCAGAGCGATACAACGCCCCAGAGAGTCTGCTGGCAGCCTTGGCAGAGGCTGGTGTGGATTTGGTGCAAACGGCCAATACGGCAAGTGTCTACAATGGCATTGCCGGGCTGCAATCCACGCTGGAGACCATCAACCAGGCGGGATTGCTTCCGGTGGGAACCTTTGCCACGGAGCAAGAGGCTAAACAGAGCAAAGGCTTTACCATGGTGGAGGTGAAGGGCTTCCGGGTGGCTTTTTGTGGCCTTTACCAAAGGTGTGGGCAACTTGCGTCTGCCGGAGGGGGCGGAGCGCTGTGTCAACCTCCTTTACAATGACTATAACACCACCTATCAGGATGTAGACGCAAAGGGAATTCGGGAAATCTTGTCCCAGGTCCAGGCAGAAGGACCGGATATCACCATTGCCCTCCTCCACTGGGGCAGCGAATACGACCGCGCCGTTAGCAAAACCCAGGAGGAAATTCGAGACCTGATGCTCCAGGGTGGGGTGGATGTCATTTTGGGAACCCATTCTCACCTGGTAGGACCTGTGGAGATGACCACTGCACAGAGTGGAACCATGCTCACGGCCTATGGTCTTGGAGATCTCATGTCTACGGGGAAGGGTCTGATGACAGCCAGGGGATGGTTTTAAAGCTGGAGTTTACGAAACAGGGAAATGAAACGAGCCTGACCGGCTACCACTGTGACCCCATTTATCTGGCGGGAAATGGAAAGACAGGTACTGGGGCATTTGAAGTGATCAACACCCGGGATGAAATTTCCTTTATGAGTCCCAATATGTGGACCGGGTCTCCCAAGAGATGTATGAAACTTTGAAGCAGTCTTTGGAGGAAGTAGAAGCTTCCATCAAAGCCCGGGAACAGGAATCGTAAAGTAAAATCGGGGTCTGTTGCAAGAAAGAAGATTTGCAACGGATCCCGATATGATCTGCGCACAGATTGCATCAATCGTGCCTTCGTATCTTAAATTAGGCCTACTGTAAAAGAGTGAAAATTTTGCAGTAGGCCTTTGTTGTTTATTTGTTCTTCAGCAGATCCCGGATTTCTGTCAGGAGCTTTTCCTCGTTGGAAGGCTCTGGGGAGCGGCGACTTCTTCCTCCTCCTTCTTTTTTTGCGGCCCATGTCCATCAGCTTGTTCAAAAATTTGACCAGCCAGAACACCACCAGAGCCAGAATCAGGAAGTTGATCACAGCGGAGAGAAAACTGCCGTAATTGAGCGTATTGGACACCGGATTTCCCGCCTCGTCCAGCTTTTGACCAAACCACTGGGGAAGAGTGAGATACCACTGGGAGAAATTCACCCCGCCCAGGAACATGGAGACAATGGGCATGATGACGTCGTCTGTCAGAGATTTGGTGATGGTGGAAAAGCCGCCGCCGATGATCACGCCAACTGCCATGGACAGGGCGTTTCCTTTGATTGCGAAGTTCTTAAATTCGTCAATCCAGCGGGGTTTTTCAGTTTTTTCTTCTCAGCCATAAAATACTTCCTTTCTCACGTTGCTTTTTTAGTAACGACATTGAATGTACTTTTGGTCCCATTGATCGTCAAACAGTCTGGCATTGCGGGACATGGGACAGCCCTGAAAGAGGTCGCTGGCCAATTCTGTGAGAATTTCCCGGAATTCCAGAGGTTCCAGATAAAATTCGGGAATTCCCTCTGTCCCGACTTGAGCGCCCAGGAGGGCGCCAGCCACAGCCCCCAGGGCGGAGCTGAGTCCGGAATGGTTGACCGCGGCCACAATGCCCCGGTCGTAGTCGCCGGGATATTTCAGGCAGATATAACAGGCGCTTGCCAACACGGAGGCTGCGTCTGTGGGACGTTGCTGAGACAACGCTTCCTCAGGTGATGTGGAGGTCTCCGCCATGGCCTCGGCCCAGTCCAGCTTGCTTTCCAATGTGCGGATTTGAGAAAACCGACTGCCAAAATACTGGCTCATGGCGGTCCGGGTTCTTTTTAAGGACAGAGCGGAAGCTCTCCGCATTCCTGTAGACAATCCGGTTCAGTAGATCGGTGAGGTAAGCGGCCGGAAGAAATCCCAGGGGATCCCCATGGGTGAGAGCTGCGGATTCTGCGCCCAGCAGTCGAATCTCTGAAGGAGACGTCTCTGTGGGGTGGAAAAACAGACCAATGGGAATGGACCGGGCCATACCGTTGGGACCTTGCGAACGGTTTACCGGTTCCTCCATGGTCCCGGCCTGGGGTCGCTCCAGGGCATAGAGAACCGCAGGCTCCGGGTTGCGGCGGCTGTACAGCGGCTCCAGGGAACACAGCCAGCAGTAGCATTTTCCCCGGTTTTTCCATCCGCCGTAGTGCTGGGTTTTGCTCCAGTCCCGGTAAGCCGCCTCCAGGTACTGCACATAGGGCGCCATCACCCCCGAGTGGCGCCCCGGGTGGCGCCGAAGAGCAAGCCGTTGGCGGTAAACATGGCCAGTTGGGTATGGCTGGAGACGGTGGCGAAGCCGTTGACGGTATCGTATCCCTGAATCCCATCGGGTCCGTATTTCTCGTGGATGTCTTCCAGGGTCAGCTCCTCCACACAAAGCCCAGGGCGTCTCCTGCGGCGGCGCCCAGCAGACAGCCGTATATTTGGTCTTGCTTGCGTACCATAAGCGCTCCTCACTCCTGTTGGTGCTGTTCCAGATAAATGAGCAAAACGGCGATATCCGCCGGGCTGACGCCGGAGATGCGACCTGCCTGACCGATGGAGACCGGCCGGATTTCCGAGAGCTTTTGCCGAGCCTCCAGCCGGAGGCCGCCCAGAGTGTGATAGTCCAGGTCCGGCGGCAGGAGACGGCATTCCTCCCGCTTGAATTCCTCTACCTGGCGGGTCTGCCTGGCCAGGTAGCCGGCATATTTCAGCTGAATTTCCACCTGCTCCCGGACAGCAGGTGGAAGCACCGGGCGGTCCGGATCCACCGGCGCGATGTCGTCGTAGTGTAGCTGAGGACGGCGGAGCAAATCGGACAACCGGGCGGAACCCTTGACCGCAGAAACCGTACCGGCCTGAGCCAATAGGGCCTGCAAGGCGGGGGATTCCGCTACCCCGGTGGATTCCAACCGGCGGATTTCCCGGCGGACCTGATCGTATTTCTCCTCCACCTCCCGGAGCCGCTCCTGGGAGATCAGGCCCACTTGGAAGCCTGTGGCAGTGAGCCGGGCGTCGGCATTGTCCTGCCGGTGCAAAGCAGCCGGTATTCGGAGCGGCTGGTCATGATCCGGTATGGCTCGTTGGTGCCTTTGGTCACCAGATCGTCGATGAGGGTGCCGATGTAGCACAGATCCCGGGTGAGCACCATAGGCGGCTTGCCCTGGAGTTTCAAGGCGGCGTTGACGCCGGCCACGAGGCCCTGGACCGCGCCTCTTCGTAGCCCGAGGTGCCGTTGAATTGGCCCGCCCCATAGAGGCCCTGAATGGACTTGCACTCCAGGGTGGGGGAGCAGGGCAGTGGGGTCGATGCAGTCGTACTCAATGGCATAGGCAGGGCGCATCAGCTTGGCATGCTCCAGCCCCGCGATGGTGTGCAAGCAGTTCTCCTGCACCTCCTCCGGCAAGCTGGAGGAGAGGCCCTGGAGATACAGCTCTTCCGTGTGCAGGCCGCAGGGCTCCACAAAAATCTGGTGTCTGGGCTTGTCCGGGAAGCGGACAATTTTGGTCTCGATGCTGGGACAGTACCGGGGCCCCACCCCCCCCTGGATGGTGCCATCGAACAGGGGGCTCCGGTCCAGGTTGTCCCGGATGATGGCATGGGTATGTTCATTGGTATAGGTGAGGTAGCATACGGCCTGATTTTGGACTGCCCCTGTGGTAGAAAAAGAAAAAGGGTTCTGGGACGTCGTCTCCAGGCTGCAGCTCCATCTGGGAGACATCCACACTCCGCCGGTTCACCCGGGGCGGCGTCCCCGTTTTGAATCGCCGCATGGGAAGCCCCAGGGCTTTGAGACAGTCCGATAAACCTGTGGACGGATGCATCCCGTCAGGCCCGGAGGACAGGACACAGCTGCCGGTGATGATGGTGCTGTCCAGATAGGTACCGGTGGCGAGAATCACGGCTTTGGCCTCATAATAGGCTCCCAGTTGCGTCTTCAGTCCGGTGACAGCGCCATCGGTGACCAGAAGTTCCGTGACCATGGCCTGCTTCAGATCCAGGTTGTCCTGCAGCTCCAGGACGTGCTTCATGTACTGCTGGTAACTTCTGCGGTCTGCCTGGGCCCGGAGAGAATGGACCGCTGGGCCTTTTCCCCGGTTCAGCATCCGGTATTGAATGCAGCAGGCGTCCGCCGCCCGGCCCATTTCGCCGCCCAGTGCGTCCAACTCCCGGACCAGATGACCCTTTCCCGTGCCGCCAATGGCGGGGTTGCAGGGCATGTTGCCAATGGCGTCCAGATTGATGGTAAAAATGACAGTGTGCATCCCCAGCCGCGCCGCCGCCAAGGCCGCTTCAATTCCAGCATGCCCGGCGCCTACGACAGCTACGTCATAAGCGCCAGCACAATAACCCAAGTCAACTCCCCCTTTTTAGGTCCGGTGTGGACCCCATTTGTTTACATAGTATAGCAAAAAAAGAGCTCCAAAAACAAGGGGTGCGCCAAGGAAATCCAACAGTAGACCTATGAAACTGAACAGACGGCCATATCAGGTAGAAAAAGAGCGTACGGCCTGCGGCAACGACGAAGCGTCTGTCTTTGCACTGCGATGGTATCTCACCGTAGGGGCGTATCCATGTGTCCACCCGTGGTAGGCATTACGAATTCGCCCAAAATGGGAGAAACCCGTACGATGTTCCCGCCGGGCGGACACACAGGTCCGCCCCTACGGTCAAATACCAATGTAGTGCGCAAACAAGTGTTTCTGTGTCGCCATTGGGTTTGCCACTTCGCAGAGCAATCAAATGATATCACGTGTCGAATATTTTTTGAGCAGCTTCCCCTCCCACTGTAGGGGCGGACCCATGTGTCCACCCGTGGTAGGCATTACGAATTCGCCCAAAATGGGAGAAACCTGTACGATGTTCCCGCCGGGCGGACACACGGGTCCGCCCCTACGGTCAAATACCAATGTAGTGCGCAAACAAGTGCTTTTGTATCGCCATTGGGTTTGCCGTTTTGCAGAGCAATTAAATGATATCACATGTCGGGTATTTTCTGAACAGCTTCCCCTCTCGCCGTAGGGGTGGACCCATGTGTCCGCCCGTGGTAGGCATTTGGATGTGCTGAAAACAAATGTAAAGTTGCACCGTCGTAGGGATGATTTTGCCGCTGCACCGATGAAAAAGGTGCAGCGGCAAAAAAGAACTGCGGATTTACATGGCCTCAGGAATTGCAGCAGCGCTGCAAAATCTCCCTGGGCACAATCGGGAAGCTTCCCCCGGTTGATGAGACAATCTGTGACCAGGAAGGTCTCCAGTCCGGCGGCTTGGGCGGCCTCCACATCCTCCCTGCACATCGTTGCCTACCATGAGGCAGCGGCTGGGTTCCAGGTGTAGCTGGTGTAAGATCTCCAGGTAATAGGCGGGGTTGGGCTTACAGGCCCTGGAATCATAATCCGTGACCCAATCAAAGTCCTCAGGTTGGAGACCCACCCAGCTCAGCCGGGTGCGGACGCCCGCCGGTGGGAACAGAGGATTGGTCGCCAGAATCACCCGCTCTGCCTTGGTCCGGGCCAGGGCAACCGCCTGGGCCGCTGCAGGATTGGGACCTGTGAAGGATTGGGCCTTCTGAAATTCCCCGGCATAAAATGCGTCAAACGCGGGGATATGGTCATGAACCTGGGGGCCCAGTATCTGGGAGAAGGTCTCCCAAAACACCTGACAGTTGGGTCGGAGGCCCTGGTTTCTCACCATAGCGCCTACGCCCTTCCATAGGGCGGAAACCAACGATTCTTCTTCATAGCCATAGGGTGCAACTGCCTGGGCCAGGAGATGGAAGTATCCTTGGGTGAACCGGTCGTTGTCCATGGGCAGCAGAGTGCCGTCCAGGTCAAACAAAATGGCCTGATTTGTCATGGGGACCTCCTGAATTTTGATGTGATCGATGGAAGGAGTCATGGTGAAATGGGTTGCAAGGGAGGGATGGTCAAAACCGTTTCCCCAAAAGCCCAGTGTTCCCATTGCAACATATTTTTTTAGGTTCCACTCTTGAATTTTTTTAGATTCCGCCACAGCCATTTGATCGCAGCGGTTGTTATTGGGGTTGGCGCTGTGCCCTTTGACCCAGTGATAGTGGACCTGGTGGGTTTGCAGCAGGGGTAGAAGTGTCTCCCAGAGGTCCACGTTCAGGGCTGGCTTCTTGTCGGATTTGATCCAGCCCCGCTTTTTCCAGCCCCACACCCATCCCTTTTCCAGAGCGTCAATGACATACTTGGAATCGGAGTACAGCTCTACCACACAGGGCTCTTTCAATCGCTTCAGCGATTCGATCACGGCGGTGAGCTCCATCCGGTTGTTGGTGGTCTCCGGGGCGCCGCCGGAGAGGGTGCATTCGTGGCCGTTGTATTCCAAAATGGCGCCCCAGCCCCCAGGGCCGGGGTTGCCGGAGCAGGCTCCGTCGGTGTAGATGATCACGGTTTTCAAGGGGTATCCTCCCCGTCCTGGGTGGTTTCTTCCCCGTCAAAAGCCGCCGCCCAGCTTTCTGCGGCGGGGTGCGGGCTTCAGCAAGGAGCAGCAGCCGGTGAGTTGCCACAAAACCATCGCCGCAAAAAACAGCCGCCCGGTCCAACCCGGATCCGCCAGGGAGATGCAGCTGAAGAACACGGCGCCCATGGACCAGAAGATGGAGGCGCGCCGCCGCCCCTTTCCCAAAGGAAAGCCGGCCAGCTGATAAGCGTACCACCATGGAGGCAACCATGGCCAGGAGCTGGAAGCAGTAATCGCCCAGCAGGGGGTCGGCGCTCCAGCCCCGGAAGCGGCAGATGAGCAGAGCCGCCAGATACAGGCTCACCAGCATCCCGGCCGGAGCCGAGACCTTGCCGGACAGGCGCAGGTACCCGTTGTAGGCCAGAGCGGACCCACCGCCCAGCCCCAGGGCGTAAACCACCATGGAAAAGAGGTCCGGCTTGTCCAGCAGTTGCACCAGGGAGCAGACAAAAAAGACAAGTCCTGCGACCATAGCGCCAGCGCCTGCCACTGGGGACGCTTTGAAATTCTCCTCCAGCCCGGCGCGCTTGCCCATGCCGAGGCACAGCGCCGCCAGTCCAATCAGCACCACGCCGGAGAGCACCCAGAGGGATACCATGGGCCAACTGCCGGGGATCTGCACACCCTGGGCGTCGTACCCCACCGTCAACATCATCAGACGCAGGACAAACCCTGCAAGCCCACCGGCCAGCGTGAGAAGCAAAGACCGGAATGGGACCAAATTTTTGATCTTTCATGATTTTTCATCCATCCTTTTGTTGTCCAAGCAGAAAGTTCGTCTTTGCATTGGGAGAAATACCAAATCATTATAACACACAGGGCGCGGAAAGGGAACGACATCGGGAAATTTTTCTCATCCCCTTGTAATTCCGGCCCGGTTGGTATATCCTTGAGGCAAGGAGTTGATGCAATTGAAAAATGGAGTTGGGCCCTTTGTGTCCTGCAGTGGCTGATCTACGGCGTTTGTGTAATCGATGGCATTTGCATTGCCCGGGGACTGACCTTTTGGGGATGGTTGGGGGCAATTGGACCTCTGGTTTGTTCTTTTGCCGTTTTGGCCGCCCGTTTCCTGCTCATCTGGCGGATGGGCGACCGGCGTGGATGAAGCGGCTGCGGAACCATAGCCTGTGTGTGCTGTGCCTGTCTTTGGTGATGCTGGTTGTATGGCTGCTTCTGTGGCGAGGGAATTCGATAGCCTATGAGGCGGCTCTGTACCTGCTGCTTTTGGTCTCTGTGCCCCTTCCTCCTGTTCGGTGATGTTCTTGCCCATACTGGGCTGGGCGTTGCTTCTGGTAGGCGCCTGGATGCTGGACCGGCGTTGGTCCCGGCTCCCACCAACGCGATAAATGGAGAACCGGGTGGCTGCGATGGTCTATTGGAACCATTGTGGCTGCCTGGATGAGGGATTTTGTAAGGAAACAAAAGGAGAGAATCATGGAAACAATGACATTTGTGGTGCCCTGTCTGTTTGGACTGGAAGGGTTGGCCGCAGAAGAGCTGCGGCGGCTGGGGATGGAACAGGTCCAGGCAGAAAATGGACGGGTTCTGTTTCAAGGCGGGCAAGAGGCCATGGCCATGGCCAACCCGTGGCTGCGGACTGGGGAGCGGGTGCTTTTGCGCCTGGCGAAGGGGCCAGCGCGGAGCTTTGAGGAACTGTTCCAGACTGTGGCAGCGGCGCCCCTGGAGCACCTAATTCCCCGGGATGGGAAATTCCCTGTGAAGGGTCACTGCCTGAACAGTCAGCTTCACTCTGTGCCAGACTGCCAAGCCATTGTGAAGCGGGCGGCGGCAAAGCGGCTGGGGAACATTACGGCGTGACCTGGCTGCGCGGAGACCGGGGCGCGGTATCAGCTGCAATTTTCCCTGATGCACGACCAGTTTGAGCTGTTCTTGGACACCACCGGTCCCGGCCTGCACAAGCGGGGCTACCGGGCTGTGGGCAATGACGCCCCCTTGCGGGAGACCCTGGCTGCCGGGATGGTCCAGCTGACCCGATACCGGGGCCGGGACTTTTCTGGGATCCCTTCTGTGGCTCTGGTACCATCCCCATTGAGGCGGCCCTTATTGCCAAAAAACCGAGCGCCAGGCCTCACCCGGGCCTTTGCGGCAGAGCATTTTGCCTGGGTGGACAACACCCTCTTCCCCCGCCTCCGGCAGGAGGCTCCCGACCGGGAGTATCAGGGGATTACCGCATTCTCGGCTCTGACAACGACCCAAAGTGCGTCAGCCTCTCCATGGCAAACGCCAGAAAGGCTGGGGTTGGGCGGCTGATCCAGTTTCGGGATGCCGACGCCACCAAAGTAAATCTTCCGGCGCAGGAGGGGATCCTGGTGTGCAATCCCCCTATGGACAGCGGATGCTGGAGCAGAGGCAGGCCCAGGCGCTGGTGCAGCAGCTGGGCCGCCATCTGAAGTTTGCAGACGGATGGAAGAAGTATATCATCTCCTCGGAGCCGGAATTTGAGCACTACTTCGGCCGCCGGGCGGATAAGCGGCGGAAATTATACAACGGTATGATCCAGTGCGAGTACTATATGTACCTGGGGGCAGGCGGAAATGAGGCATCTCTTTCTCATCAACCCTGCCGCCGGAAAAAAGGACCATACCCGGGAGTTCCAGGCCCAGATTGCCGCTGCTTGCAGCGGTCTGGAATATGAAGTTCAGGTTTCTCGGAAGCCGGGGGACATCACCGCGCTGGCCCGCCAGGCAGCCCAATCCGGGGAACCTCTTCGCATCTATGCCTGCGGCGGAGACGGGACCCTCAATGAGGTGATAAACGGCGTTGTGGGCTTTCCCCATGTGGCCATCACCCACTTCCCCGGAGGCTCGGGGAACGATTTCATCAAGATCTTCTGTGACACCGCCCCCTTTTTCCAGTTGGAGACCTTGCTGGACCCGGCAGAGGCGGAGTTTGACCTGATCTCCTGCAACGACGACTATGCGCTCAATGTCTGCTCCCTGGGACTGGATGCCCGGATTGCCGCGGAGGCCTCCCCGGTATAAGCGGCTTCCTCTCGTCACAGGGTCTGGCGCCTATGCCCTCTCGGCCCTAGTCAACACCATCAAGGGCATCCACCGGCCCTACCGCATCGCCTTGGACGGGGAGGTGTTGGATGGGAGATTCACTTTGGTCTTTGTTGGTAACGGCCGCTGGTACGGCGGGGGATTCCACCCTATGCCGGACGCAGACCCCTGCGATGGGCTTCTGGATGTGCTCCTGATCCAGCCGGTGTCCCGGCTCCAGGTGTTCGCCATCATTGGCAAATATAAGGCTGGCCGGTACGCCGAGTACCCAGCGCTCATCCGCCATGTGCGGACCCGGCATTTGAGGTTCAATGCCCCGCACCGGTGGAAATCAACCTGATGGGGAACTCCGCTGGGCGCAGAGGGTCCAAATCGGGGGTGGCAAAGGAGAAAATCCGTTTTTTCTACCCAAAAACTCTCACCTGGAAGCCGATTTGCCCGGTGTGTCTGTCTGTATAGAGTGCACCAACGGTGCAGGATCTGTCTGCCCTGGTGGTATTTTCCAGCAATTTGCCGGGAATACTACCAGGGCACTTTCATGTTCATAAAATTTTAACGGAAAAACGTGGAATTTCCTCTTGCATTTTCCCCAGGGTTGCGTTATGATATGGGCGTTAGCACTCGAGAGAAAAGAGTGCTAACACGACAAGTTTTGTATACCGCAGCGGCTTGGCTTTTGCCTGCCGCAATTCAATACTTTTGAGGTAATCAATTATGAAACTCACTCCCATGGCAGATCGTGTGTTGCTGAAGCCCACAGAGGCGGAAGAAACCACTGCTTCCGGCATCATTCTCTCCACCGCCAACAAGGAAAAGCCTGTCATTTCCGAAGTCGTGGCTGTGGGCCCTGGGGATAAGGACACCGAGATGGTGGTCAAGGCCGGCGACAAGGTTGTGGTCGGCAAGTACACCGGGACGGAAATCAAGCTGGACGGCAAGGACTACACCATTGTGAAGCAGTCCGACATTCTGGCAATTGTGGAATAATTTGGAGGTTTTGCATTATGGCTAAGATGATTGTTTACGGCGAGGAAGCTCGCAAGAGTTCTGCAGAAGGGCATTGACCAGCTGGCCAATACCGTGAAGGTTACCCTGGGCCCCAAGGGCCGGAACGTGGTTCTGGGCAAGAAATACGGCGCTCCCCTCATCACCAACGACGGTGTGACCATCGCCAAGGATGTGGAGCTGGAAGATGCATTTGAGAATATGGGCGCGCAGCTGGTGCGGGAAGTGGCCACCAAGACCAACGACGTTGCCGGCGACGGCACCACCACTGCCACGCTGCTGGCTCAGTCCATTGTCCATGAGGGCCTGAAGAACGTGACCGCCGGGGCAAACCCCATGGTGATGCGCAAGGGCATTGAGAAGGCTGTCTCCGCTGCGGTGGAGGCCATCAAGGCCAACTCCCAGACCGTCAACGGCTCCGACGACATCGCCCGAGTTGGCACCGTATCCTCCGGCGACGAGGCCGTGGGCAAGCTGATTGCCGAGGCCATGGAGAAGGTAGGCACCGACGGCGTCATCACCATCGAAGAGTCCAAGACCGCTGAGACGGGCCTGGAAGTGGTGGAAGGCATGCAGTTTGACCGGGGCTACATCTCCCCCTACATGGTCACCGACACCGACAAGATGGAAGCCGTTCTGGACGATCCGTATATCCTGATTACCGACAAGAAGATCTCCTCCATCCAGGAGATCCTGCCTGTGCTGGAGAAGGTGGTCAAGACCGGCCGGAAGATGATCATCATCGCCGAGGACGTCGAGGGCGACGCGCTGTCGACCCTGCTCGTCAACCGTCTGCGCGGCAGCTTCAACTGCGTCTGCGTCAAGGCTCCGGGCTTTGGCGACCGCCGGAAGGAAATGCTCCGGGATATCGCCATCCTCACCGGCGGCACCGTCATCTCCAGCGAACTGAACATGGAGCTGACCGAGACTGACATCACCGACCTGGGCACTGCCCGCCAGGTGAAGGTGACCAAGGACACCACCACCATCGTGGACGGCAGCGGCGAAGCCTCTGCCATTCGGGACCGCACCAATGAGATCCGCGCTGCCATCGGCGTGACCACTTCCGACTATGACCGGGAGAAGCTCCAGGAGCGGCTGGCAAAGCTGTCCGGCGGCGTCGCCGTCATCAAAGTCGGCGCGCAGACCGAAACTGCCATGAAGGAGCAGAAGCTCCGTGTGGAGGACGCGCTGAACGCCACCAGAGCCGCTGTGGAAGAGGGCATCGTTGCCGGCGGCGGCACGGCGTTTGTGAACGCGATCCCGGCTGTGGAAAAGCTGGTCGCTGAACTCACCGGTGACGAGAAGACCGGCGCTCAGATCATCGCCAAGGTGCTCCAGGCTCCCGTTCGCCAGATCGCAGAGAACGCCGGCGTGGACGGCTCCGTGGTCTTCGAGAAGATCCAGAGCTCCGGCAAGGTGGGTTATGGCTACAACGCATACTCCGAGGAGTTTGTGGAGATGATCACTGCTGGTATCGTGGATCCCACCAAGGTGACCCGCTCCGCCCTGGAGAACGCCGCTTCCATCGGCGCTTGCGTCCTCACTACCGAGTCTCTGGTTGTAGATAAGCCCGATCCCGCTGCAGACGCTGCCGCCAACGCGGCGCCGCTCCCAGGGTGGCATGTATTAATCCACGGTTTTTCCCAATTTCATATGCAGGGGCCTGCTGCCAACGTCACAGTTTGCAGCAGGCCCCTTCGGCGTCGTCGGCAAGCAGTCAGCCTGCCGATGGAAGGCGTTTTCAAAAGATGTCTCCCATACGATATGGACCTGTTGCAGAGATTGATATGCTCCCCCTAGCCTTGACAGTTTCCTTTTTCACTGTCTCCTTTAGGGGGAGCATATCAAGCTCACTGTTTGCAACAGGCCCGATGCTTATGATTGGGTATTTTGAAACAGGCGCTGGTCCAGCCGCCTGGCGGTGACGGCGTAGTACAGGATGGTACCCAAAACCAGCAGGACGATGGCCTCGCCCAGGAAGACGTACAGGGCGTTCAGACCAAACAGAGGCCAGGTGAAGCCGCTTTCGCCCAGATACACCGCCAGCTCCCAGCCCACCAGGGGGCGTTCCACAGGGCTGGCATCAGAAGGCCCAAAAACGGGCACTTGGCAAGGCGCACATTTCTCAGCCCCCACATGGAAGCGGTAGCAAGCAGAGTGGCCAGGCAGCCCACCAGCCAGCCCAGGGGTAGTGCTTGTGCCCAGCTGATGTTATACAACAGGCAACCCAAGGTGAGTCCGGGAATGGCGGCCGGTGTGAAGAAGGCGAAGATGCACAGGGCCTCGGACAGGCGCATCTGAATGGCCATGGTGGTGGAGCCTGGCCACAGCAGGTTTTGTGCATAAGTGAGAACCACATACAACGCCGCCAGGACGCCGCCATGGACCAGGAACTTGGTTTTCTTTGACATGTTTGCGCTACCTCCAAAAAATGGGATGGGCAGACGGTCCCATCCCAATAGAAAATGGGTGCCATGCACCCACCTCCACCCCCCGGCAAACCCGGCAGGAAATCCGTAGTTTTGTTTACAGACAGGATGGTTACGAACTGTCTTTTATGAACTTGCGACCATTATACAGGAAATGGGCGAAAAGGTCAAGATGAAGGTGAAAATGATTTCAACCGTCTTGTGCAGACAGTTGGGATAGCAGATCTTGTGCAGTGGTGGTCTCAGTCATATAGAGCCGACCCAATTGACGAAGACTCTGGGGCAACCCCTTTATGATGGTATTTATTTTGGGGACGATGGTAACGGTAGCGTAAATTCCCTGCTGAGAAAGGATGACTTCGCTCAGTTCTGAATAGATTCCTGTGGGTAGGCTAAGACTTCCGGGGACCTGCCTAGTAACTCGGTCATGGCTTGGCAGTCCTGGGAGAGAATTCCACATATGCCTCTTCGGATTCCCCTTCTTTGGGCAAAATACCTTTGCGGATGGGTTCCACATCCCGGCCTTGCACTTCGTGGATATTAAAGCCGTGGCTTTCAATTGAGACCAGCCCAGAAGCTTCCATTTCAGCTGCTTGTTCCAGCGTAAAATGAGGAATCATATCCACACCAGTATCTTTGTAGGTGTCTTTTCCCACAGAGACCCCGATGGGGAAAATTGTAGCCTTCATCTGGTATTTCTGAAGCAACGGATAGGCAAGAGTATAGTTGCTTTCATATCCGTCGTCAAAGGTAATAAGAACAGGCTTTTCTGGTAGCTCCTGGCCGAGCTCCACATAATTTTGTAAGTCTTGAAAGGTTACGGTGGTGTATCCCGCTGATTGCAATGCGGCCAAATGCTCTTCAAAGCGGCTGCTAGAAATGGTATCATTTCCGGTGCCCTCCTGTGCAAGATGGTGGTACAGGAGAATGGGAATTTTTGTGGTATATTCCTCCGCAGCAATTGGGGCGGAGATCTGAGCAGTTCCGGGTGGCGCTGTGATATACTCACCAAAATCTGCTGGTACATAAATGCTGTGATCTTCAAAGATACGAGCCAGTGCCATCTTGCCTAAGCAGTTCCGAAAGTGCGTTTCGTCATAAAAAAGTACCGGGGTTCGTAGCTGGCAGAGCTTAGGGTAAAATCCCAATATGGGACGATACGAGCCAGTGCGTTTCGAAAAGCTGCCTGATCTGCTTGGGAATAGCGCTCCATATAGGCATAATACATGGGTGGGCAAATTACGATCAGGTTGACATCGTTGGCATTACACATATCGCGAATTCTGGAAATACTGTTCATACAATCATCCAGATGGGGAATACCTACATTGCCACTGGGGTAATTTGTAAAAACGGTATAGGCGCTCTTTCCAGATAGCTTTCCAAGTCACCGATGGGCTCTACATCTCGGCGGCTTTTATCGTAAGCTCCGGTGTCTGCGTGAAATACCCGATAGGATTGTTGAAGATATGGATCTGAGTAAAATCGTTGTATTTTTTTGTCCAGCCGTTACGTGGATTAGATAGTAAGTATTTGCCGTAAAGAGGACTGGAGAACTGCCATCGACCTTCCAGTGGAGATTGTACGTTAGCGGGTCTGGCTCGGTGTTATATACAGTAGCATTGTGAATATATACACTGACCACCAAGTTTTTTACAGTGTAGTGCTTCATTAGGTATGCACAGGTTTGCTCAACATCCAGCATATCAGCGCCATACATCACTAGGTTGTAGAAGTTGGCGTCGAAGTATTGATTGAGAGAGTCTGTGGGAAAAAGAACTGGAGGGAGGAAGCGCCAATGATATAGGAATCATATTGGTCATGATGCTGCTCTAAGTAGGAGAGTTTCGCTACTCGAGGATTCATGGTTTCGTCATAGCTCCACCATTGGAAAAAACGATCGCCAAAGGCGCCGAAGGGTCTGACCAAAAGTTAAAGCCCATGACGAGGATGGTCAAAAGCAATACCGTGCCGAGAAATGCCCACAACCATTGTTTGGACGACATGGGGTGCTTGGATGTCATTAGGATTTCCTCCAATCAAAATTGCTTATAGATAAATTCTGAAGAAATATATCCACCTCGGAGAATGCCGAACAGAAGAAGGGCAACGAGGGGAAGCAAAATGCACAGCCATTGCACAAGGAAATTTTTGCTGCTCAAGTGTCTTGCGAATTTTTTACCCCGTTCTTGGAAGCATTCCACGGTGAATACCAAAACAGTACCTATAAAGACAATGATCAGGTCTTGCATTTGTAGGCCTAAGTGCAAAATGGTACCATCACGTATCTGATACAGACAGGGATTTGTCACGGTTGTACGTAACATAGCCAATGCGGTCAACAGTCGGGGTGCACGGGTGATGTACCGCCCAACGAATACTAGAGCCATAGTCCGCAGGGTTTGGAAGACCCGAAATCCCCAGCTGGTTTCAGAAATTTTCAATGTCTGCCTCAGAGTATTCAATGGATTGGCCAGCAATAGAGAAGCAGTCATCAACACGCCGTTCCATAACCCAAAGGCAATGTAACGAAAGTTTGCACCGTGCCAAATGCCAATGACAAAGTAAACAATCAATGTAGCAAGCGAAGTAGGAAAAATTTTTTCCAAACCTGCCACCGATTTTCCGTCGTGTGAATTTTCCGAGACGGATAAACGGTTTCGATAGTGTCAGGGGGTAGAACAAATAGTCGCGCATCCATGTACCAAGGAAATATGCCAGCGCCGCCAGTACTCGCTGAGCGTTGTGGCAAAAAATGGGACGGCGAAAATTTTCAATCAAATCAATACCGAACATCTGAGCAATTCCCCGGGTAATATCAATCCCCCGGAGAAATCACAATAGAGTTGAATACAATAAAGGCCTACGGCCAAAGCGGTGATACAACCGCCATATTTTGTGGGAGCATCAAAGACGGCATTTTACGCCTACTCTGCGCGGTCAGCGATGATTAGCTTTTCAAATACCCCCATAGAGCCAGCTGAATGCCATACTTTAAGTGATTGGCATCAAATGGGTGAGGCGTGATCAGCTGATTGCCCAATTGGTCAAAGCGGCTGATCGGCCCCTGTACCATTTGTGGAAAAAAAGGATACAAACAGGGCAAACTTTGCAATATTTTTTCTGGGGAGGGTATTTTCCACGGTAACAGTCAATGACGTAACCCATACTTTGGAAAATGTAAAAGAAAGCCCCAGGGGCAGTAAAAGTCTAACTTTGGCAGTTGGATTCTACCTTCTGAAAAAAAGCTGCTGCTTGCACTGTGAAGTTCCAATATTTTACCAAATAGAGCAGCCCGAAATTTGCAATAGAAGCCAGTGCAACGACAATCTGCTTACGCTTTTTGAGCGTAGCGCCGCCAGTATGCTTTTTGTTCCAGTGGCAAATTACGCTGTTGGGTATTCAGCCGGCCCAGCCAAAGACCTGCACTATAAGTAGTCACAGTAGTAAACAACAAATAACCTATGACGGCAGGGCCGCCATAGAGGTAGAAGCTGTAGCTGGCTGCAAGAAGCACAATCCACTGGAAGCGGCCAGGCACTAAGTAATATGCGGCCAATGTCAGCAGCAGGAAGCCAATGAATCCTGTGGATACAAAAGACATAGGCTTACCTGCGGCTATCAATGAGCTTCAACATATCCTCGACAGAGTTGAAGTTTTCCGGGAGGAAGATCCTCCACGTTCAATTCAATGTCAAAGGTATCCATAAGCTCTGCCACAATAGTAACAATATCTAAGGACTCTAAGATACCGTTGTCTATTAAGGCTGTTTCCTTGGTGAAGTCAATCCCTGGACAGATTTCCTGTAAAATTCGCAGTAGCTCCTGTTTCACATTCATATTTATAGTTCCTTTCTTTGCCATCCAGCAGGTAGACCTTAGAGAGCCATCCATCTGCAGTATAGCCGTTTTTGAGGTAAAGAGCCAGAGCGGGTGCATTGTCTTGCCGGACCCACGTACGGCTGATGTGTTGCCCAAGTTGTTGCAGGTAGGTGGTCAGGAGATTTTGTGCTGCTCCCTGTCGCCGCAGCTGCGGAGCAACGGCCAGATGCCGGAGTTCTGTACCGCCGGGTATCGGAGTTTGGTGTAAAATTCCCTGACCATCTTTCGTCAAAAGTACCCGTCCCTGTTCCAAGTCTGCCAGCAAAGCGGCGTTTGTAGGCAAACACCCGGTTTTGGAGTCAAAGCAGCTCTGAAGAAGCGCCTGACATGAAGCCAGATCTTTGGGCGAGGCCAACCGGATAGGATCTGAGGCTATCCCAGGGGGGTCCCCTAGGTAATCTGGTCATCCGCTGGCGTGTAAACAAGCAAAAGAAAGCCCAATTGCTCCCATGCGGCCCCGACTTTGGCCAGAGCAACATCTCTGGGGCGGTATGGAATCTCCAAAACGATTGGCTGTTCCGGGGACCAACTGGGCAGGGACGCGCCTGGCTGGAGGTAAAAATTCATTCGCTGAAAGCCATCCCGCTGCCGCATCAATAGCAAAAACCATCAGTCCAAGCATGGATGAACAACGTTCTAGACTGAATTTCTTCCTGAAGTGCGGCTTTGGTCAAAGTTGTATTGGTTATGACCCCTGGTTTCAGCTGCTCCCGTAGTAGAGTCCGCAGGGTCTCATAGTTTGTGACTGTTTTCATCATATGTACGCTTTAGCTGGCCCCGATCAATTTTTTTCCGTGAATGGTGTAGGGCATATGGTCAACTTGATGATAGAGGTTGGGCAGCATATATCTGGGCAGTAGTGGGCGGAGTCTTTGCGGCAATTTCATCCCCGGTAAGTGGACCTTCGTAAATGCAGAGAATCCGATCCCGTGTTTGATCGAATAGACACACAGCAACCTGAAGTTTGGGCAAACTATTCAGGGCGGTTTCGATTTCCCCAAGTTCCACGCGGTAACCCATGTGTTTTACCTGATTGTCTTTGCGGGTCAAAAGCGGAAATTGCCGTCGGGATCTTCCACTGCCAGATCACCAGTGCGGTAGATTCGGTCAGGATACCAGGGATTACGCGGATTTTGCACAAAGGCGCTGTCGGTCTTTTCCCCAATCTAGATAGTAGCCTTGCGCTAGCCCACTGCCACGGACACACAACTCACCGGCGCTCCCCCGTGATACAGGATGGCCTTCTTGGTCTAACAGGAATAGCTCCATATTTGCACAGGCTTTTCCAATGGGAATCACCTCGGTGTCTGCAAATTCACGGTGGATGGGATAATATGCACAGTCTACGGTGGCTTCTGTAGGGCCATAACAATTGAAGTATTGCACCTGGGGTAGAGCCTTGCGCCAAATATTTAGCTGTTTTGCTTGCAGAGATTCGCCGCCCACATTGACCTTTTTTAAACTGCCTGGCACCTCTTTTTCAAAAACTCCAGAGTTTGCAACCAAATGAAAGGCGGATGCGGACCAGGATAAAACTGTGATCTGGTGTGCATGAAGATAACGTATCAGAAGCAAGGGAAACATGAAGAATTTTTTGGGAAGAATATGTGTGGTTGCGCCGGTCTTTAAGGTGGAGTACAAGTCTTTTACCGAGGTGTCAAAACAGAATGGAGCCTGATTTCCCAGGATATCCGCTCCTGTGATGCCAATGGCTTCTGTAAACCAGTCTGTAAAGTCTATCACACTGCGATGAGATACGATAATTCCTTTTGGCATTCCAGTGGATCCAGAGGTGAAAATCATATATGCAGGATCTACATCCAGGACCTGCTGTCGGCATCTGGACAACAATGCATCATCTGGCTCGGTATCCAAAGCCTGTTCGATTGAAAACAACGGACACAAGCCAGAAAAGGAAGCGGCCAACGCTTCTACAGCGGTACTGTAAATCAAAGCAGCTGGCTGCAGTTGTGACAAAGCGCTTCTACCCGTTGTGGAGGCATTTGGCTGTCCAAAGGAACATAGAAATTGCCACTATACAATACGCCGAGCAAAGCGGCTACCATCTGCGACCACTGGTCGATTGCAGGAGGCCAATTGCCGGCCTAGTGCAGTGCCAATTCCTCGACTTTGCTGGTGCAAGCCAAAAAAAGTAAGCGTTGTGCATTCATCCACGAAGGCCGGTGTTTCAGGAATGCGCTTGGCGGTTTTTTCGAGGTATTCCAATAGGTTTTTCTGCATCTTGTTGTCCTCTAGCCCAATTTGTAGATAAAGGTATTATACTGATCCGGGATATCTTTGTCAAGCGAGAGGAAGCCAGGGTGAAAATGTGCTGCAAGTGAGCAATTTTGTCCACTTGCAGCACATCATGCAATGCTTATTTATTCTGTTCCAATTCCTTTAGCGCATCCTTGCGGCTGAAGTTGGCCCGGCCCTTTTCGTCGAAGCCCATGAACTTGACCCACGTCATGTCGCCGACGTTCAGAACGTCTTCGACCTTTTCGACGCGGCAGTTTTCGAGCTTGGAGATGTGGACCATCCCATCGTGGCCCGGGGCGATTTCCACAAAGGCGCCAATGGGCAGGATGCGGACCACCTTGCCATAATAGAGCTTGCCCACCTCGGGGACGAAGCAAATGTCGTCCACCATCTTTTTGGCGGCATAGGCAGCGGCGGAGTCCACAGCGGAGATGAAGACGGAGCCGTCGTCGTCGATGTCGACCTTGGCGCCGGTGTCGGCGCAGATCTTCTGGATGGTCTTGCCGCCGGAGCCGATGACTTCCCGGATTTTATCCACAGGGATCTTGAGAGAGATCATCTTGGGGGCATATTCGGACACTTCCGCCCGCGGCTCCGGGATGCAGGGGAGCATAATTTCGCTGAGGATCTCCAGCCGGGCCTTCCGGGTCCGCTCCAGGGCGTCAGCGATGATTTCCATGGTGAGGCCCTTGTTTTCAGGTCCATCTGGATGGCTGTGATGCCCTCGGTGGTGCCTGCCACCTTAAAAGTCCATTTCGCCGTGGAAGTCTTCCACGCCCTGGATGTCCGTAAACGTTCTCCACTCGCCCGTCTCCTGGTCGGAGATCAGGCCGCAGGAGATACCGGCCACCGGCCGCTTGATGGGCACACCTGCGTCCATCAGGGCCAGCGTCGAGCCGCAGATGGAGCCCTGGGAGGTGGAGCCGTTGGAGGACAGAACCTCAGAGACTACGCGGATGGCATAGGGGAACTCTTCTACAGAGGGAATCACAGGCGGCAGCGCCTTTTTTCTGCCAAAGCGCCGTGGCCGATCTCACGGCGGGAAGTCGAGCGGCTCGCTCTGGCCTCGCCCGTGGAGAACGCCGGGAAGTTGTAGTGATGGATATACCGCTTGGTCTCTTCCGGATAGATGGTATCCAGTTTCTGGGCGGCAGACAGGGTGTTGAGGGTGCAGATGGACAGAACCTGGGTCTGACCGCTGGGGTAAAGAGGCCGGAGCCATGGACCCGGGGCAGGATGCCTACCTCAGCGGCCAGGGGACGGATCTCATCCATGCCGCGGCCATCTACCCGTTTGCCAGCCAGGAGCCATTTTTTTGACCACTTTTTCTGCATTTTATACAGGCAGACCTCAATGTTGACGTCAAAGTCCTCGTACTTTTCTGCAAATTTCTCGGAAAAATCCCGGCGGGCGGCAGTCAGCCGCTCTTCCCGGACATTTTTGTCATCGGTGTCCAGGGCGTATTCAATCTGGTCCATGCCGTATTCACACAGCTCATCCAGCAGGTCGTGGTTGACAGCGGCCTTCTCGAAGGTGAATTTGGGCTTGCCAATTTCCGCCACAATGCCGTTGATGAACTTCACGATTTCCATGTTGGTCTCATGGGCGATGCGGATGCACTCCAGAACGATGGGTTCAGGAGATTCGTTGGCCTCGGTCTCGATCATGACGACCTTCTCGAAGGTGGAGGCAATGGTCACAAAGCAGCTGGCGGCGGCCCGCTGCTCCTCTGCCGTGGGGTTCACCACGTATTCCCCCATTGACATATGCCACGTTGGTGGTAGCCACAGGGCCATTCCAGGGCACGTCGGAGGAGGCGATGGCGATGGAAGCGCCCAGAGAGGCGACGATCTCAACGGGGTTCTCGTAGTCGTTGGCCAGCACGGTGCAGGTCACGACGACATCGTTGCGCAGCTCGTCGTCAAACAGGGGGCGCATGGGCCGGTCGATGAGGCGGGAGTTCAGAATGCCGCGCTCGGAGGGCTTGCCCTCCCGGCGGTTGAAGGAACCGGGGATCCGGCCCACGGAATACAGCCGCTCTTCGAACTCAATGGTCAGGGGAAGTAGTCGATGCCGGGCTTGGGATCGGCCGGAGCGGTGACGGTCGTGAGTACCACGGTGTCGCCATAGCGGCAGATGCACTCGGCGTCGGCCAGCTCTGCCACCTTGCCGGTCTCTACGGTGAAGGTGCGGTTGCCGATTTGGGTTTCAAATACCCGATGGTTGGGGAATGTCTTTTGTGTAACCAATGCAAGTTACCTCCTGAAAAGTAAATTTGGCTCTGTTTGGGAGGTTTAGCACTTGAAACCACCGCCGAAGCCTTCGGCGGCGCTTTCAACTGCTAAATGTCTCCCGCGCAGAAATGGGGTGGATTTAGAAAAAGGGCGACAAAAGCCGCCCTTTTTTGACAAACTTATTTCCGGATGCCCAGCTTGGCGATGACCGCGCGGTAGCGGTTGATGTCCTTCTTGGCCAAGTAGTCCAGGAGATTCCGGCGCTTACCGACCATCATCAGAAGGCCGCGACGGCTGTGGTTGTCGTGCTTGTGCACCCGCAGATGCTCGGTGAGCTCGTTGATGCGGGCGGTGAGGATGGCAATCTGCACCTCGGGGGAGCCGGTGTCGCCCTCGTGGGTGGCGTAGTCGGCAATGACCTGGGATTTCTTTTCTTTCTGAATCATGATGTGTTCCACCTTTCGATTGATTGCCCGGCAGCCAAAGAATGGGCCAGTGGAGCGCCAGTGGCGGTATCCCGAAACTGAGCGGCGGGCATAAAACAAGATCTGACCGTAGCCAGCTTGCCTATTTTAACACGGAACCATGAAATTGTAAAGGAAAATTTTGAGATTTTTCAGATTTCAACCTCATGGCCCCAGGGTTTCCGGCTGTATCCTTCAGTTTGCACAGCAAAGATGAAATTTATTCCTCTGATAGGTCCAGGACAATGGTTTTTGTACTGGGCTGGAGCAACTGCCGGTATGCCACGCCCGCAGAATCCATCATCCGCTTGGAGGCCCGTGTGGCGGAGGTATCGGCGTATTTGTCGGACAGGTACAGGACTTCCTTGACCCCGGCTTGGATGATGGCCTTGGCGCACTCATTGCAGGGGAAGAGCGCCACATACAGGCGGCTCCCCCGCAGGTCCCGGCCGTTGGCGTTGAGGATGGCGTTGAGCTCGGCGTGCACCACATAGGGGTATTTGGTCTCCTCCCCTTCCCGCTCCCAGGGATATTCGTCGTCGGAGCAGCCGTTGGGCAGGCCGTTATAGCCAGTGGAGATGATGATATTGTCTTGAGACACAATGCATGCCCCGACCTGGGTATTGGGGTCTTTGCTCCGGCGGGCGGCCAGCATGGCGACCCCCATGAAATATTCGTCCCAGGTGATGTAATTTTTCCCGCTTCATATGGATACACCCTTTCCACAAACTGTTGAGGAGTCGGCAGCCGCAGTCTTGCGCAAGCTACCAGATTGTCTGAAATTATAGCAGAATTCCCAATTTTCTGCAAGATCTTTCCCTCAGCTTGCGATTTTTTCTTTCCCATGGTATGATGGTTCCATGTGACAATATGGAGGTGTTTCCTTCTGAAGATTGGAAATTTGACCGTTCCAGGCCGCTTGGCTCTGGCGCCCATGGCAGGGGTGACGGATTGGGCCTTCCGCACCATTTGCGCCCGCATGGGAGCTGGGATGACCGTGACGGAGATGGTATCTTCCCGGGCGTTGGTCTACCGGGACCGGAAAAGCGCCGGGCTGCTGCGAAAAAATGAAGGCTCCCTGGTGGGAGCCCAGATTTTTTGGCAACGATCCCCAGGTGATGGCCCAGGGGGCGGCCTTGGCGTTGGAGCTTTCCGGCTGTGACTGGATTGACATCAATATGGGCTGTCCCATGACGAAGGTGGTCAGCAATGGGGATGGGTCTGCCCTGATGAAAGACATTCCCCTGGCCGCCCGAATTGTGGAGGCTGTGGCGCAGGCAGTGCCGGTGCCTGTGACGGTAAAATGCCGCCTGGGCTGGGACCGGGGCAGCATCAATGTGGTTGCCCTGGCCCAGGCGGTGGAGGCCGCAGGGGCCCAGGCCATTGCGGTGCACGGCCGGACCCGGACCATGCTCTATTCCGGCGTCGCGGACTGGGATACCATCCGCAAGGTCAAAGGGGCGGTGTCCATCCCGGTGATTGCCAATGGGGACATTGTCTCCGGAGAGGCGGCAGTCCAATGCCAGAAACGGTCCGGCGCGGATCTTCTCATGCTGGGTCGGGGCGTCTTCGGAGATCCCTGGCTGTTCCAAGAGGTTTCTGCCGCCCTGGAGGGGCGGCCCATCCCCTCGCCCGCCCCTGGCCAGCCGGGTGGACACGGCGGTGGAGCAATTCCGGCTGGCAGAGGCGGACAAAGGGACCCACATCGCCTGTCTGGAGGCCCGGAAACACTTTGCCTGGTATCTTCGGGGGTGCCCTACAGTGGATATTATAAGGAGAAAATCTCCCATATCTCCACTATGGAGGACATTTGCGCCATTGCCGCTGGGATTCAGCGGGATTTGAAGGATCAACCGGCCTCCCGGGGGAATAGCAACTCCGCAATCTGAATGGCATTGGTGGCGGCGCCTTTTCGGATCTGATCGCCGCAGCACCAGAGGCACAGGCCGTTGGGGTCGGTGAGATCCGGCCGGAAGCGGCCCACAAAAATGAGATCCTGCTCGGAAGCTTCCAAGGGCATGGGGTAGTATCCCTCGTCGGTACGGTCTATGAGGCGGCAGCCCGGTGCATGGGCGATGGCATCCCGGGCCTCTTCCACGGAGTCCCTCGTTCTGCATCTTCATCTCTTCGGAAGTGTAACCTTCGTATTGGGTTCCTCCGATTTGGGGAATCAGGTTGTAGGCGATTTGATGGGGGAAGGCGGGAGACCTGAGGCGTCTCCCCGGCCTCAGGGCTGAAATTTGGGCGTGAAGCTCCCCGATTCCAGCCACGCCGGCCCCAGAGACGGCCTGATAGGTGCTGGCCACCATGCTCCGAATGGGAGAAAGCCGGTTCAGGGCGGCAATGGCTGTGACGGTGATGATGGTGGAGCAGTTGGGGTTGGCGATGATTCCGGTATGGAGGGCGGCGTCCTGGGGGTTGACTTCCGGCACCACCAGCGGCACGGCGGAATCCAGGCGGAAGGCGCTGGAATTGTCCACAAAGACCGCACCAGCGGCCCGGATGGCTGGAGCAAAGCGGAGAGCGATGTCATTTTCAGCGGCCCCCAGCACCAGATCAACGCCCTGGAACGCGGCCTCGTTGGCCTCCTCAATGGGAATGCGTTCGCCGCGGAAGGTCTCGGTCTTTCCCACGCTCCGGGTGCTGGCCAGGAGCTTCAGTTTTCCCACAGGGAAATTCCGCTCCTCCAGAAGCTTCCGCATCTCCTGACCCACGGCTCCAGTGGCGCCCAGAATGGCGACGGTATATTCTCTCATGGCGATCAAATCCTTTCTCTGCTTGGCGCAGAATGGGTTTCTGTTGCAGTTTTACAGAAAGTGGCGAGCCTGCTTCCAGGAGCCGGTGGATGGCCTCGTTGGCTTCTTCATCTGAAAAAAGGGGTCCCCATTGGGGTTTCAGCGCCAGGGCCTCCAGGCTCAGCTCCCATCTCTCCAGGCGGGCCAACTGGTCAAAGCCGTCGCTGCAGCGACGGCCGGTGAGGATGCGGTGGGCGGCGGCGCAGGCGCCCAGCTGCTCTGTTTGTTGCCGCATTCGGCTGGTCGGGATGCCCAAGCGGTCCATTTCTGACCAACATGCCGCCCAGGCTTGGGCAAAACGTACTTCTTTGGTTTCCATACATCCACCTCTGTCCTGTTGTCTGCATTGTATTATACTATGGCGCCCGGTGATTTTCCACCGCATTTTTTTTTGCCGATTTGTTTGCGTTCCGTGCGTTTTTTACGGACAGGCCCAATTCTTTGCTTTCTGAGAGCGGCTTTTTTTCGTTTTCCTGTTTACGCAGGTTCTGTTTTGTAGTACAATGACTCCAGTTGGAGGTGGGGGCGGCGTGGGAAAAACCACCACGGCAGTCAACCTGACAGCGGCGCTCACAGAGCGGGGAAAACGGGTGCTGCTCTGTGATTTCGATCCCCAGGCCAATGCCACATCCGGTTTGGGCGCAGACAAGCGGCGCATTGGAAAGACGGTCTATGACGCCCTGATCAACGGCGCTGCGCCGGAGCAATGTCTGGTGGAGACCAAGTTTGGTTGGCTTCTGCCCTCTTGCAGCGCGCGCTGGCGGGCGCTGGCGTGGAGCTCATTGGCGCACAGGATCCGGGAGCATCAGCTGCGCCGGGTCCTGGAGCCGCTAAAGGAGCGGTTCGATTACATATTCGTGGACTGCCCCCTTCCCTGGAGCTGCTGACCCTCAACGGACTGTGTCTTTGCGGATGGGATCTTGGTGCCGGTGCAGTGCGAATATTACGCCCTGGAGGGGCTCAGCGACTTAATGGCCACACTGCGGGCAGTGAAGCGCCAGGGTGAACCAGGCCCTGGACATTGATGGGGTGGTGCTGACCATGTATGACGGCCGGACCAACTTCTCGGCTCAGGTGGCCCAGGAGGTCCGGCGGCATTTCCCTGGTAAAGTGTTTCGCACCATGGTCCCCCGCAATGTGCGCCTGGCAGAGGCCCCAGCCATGGCCTGCCCGTGGGCGCGTATGACCGCTTCAGCCGTGGGGCGGTGGCTTACGGCGACTTGGCTGATGAAATCGTGGAGAAAGGATGAACGCCATGGCCCAACAGAAAGGGCTGGGCAGAGGCCTGGGCGCCCTGCTTGGCGACTACAATCAAGGTCCGGAGGAGGAGGGAAATCTCCGCATGCTGCCGTTGCAACGGGTGGAGCCCAATCCGGATCAACCCCGCCGGGATTTTAATGAGGAAGAGCTCCAGGCCTTGGCCGACTCCATTGCGGTGCATGGCATTTTGCAGCCCCTGACGGTGCGGGAGCTTCCCCAGTCCCAATACTATCAGATCATTGCCGGAGAGCGGCGCTGGCGAGCGGCCCGGTTGGCTGGACTCACCGAAATTCCTGCCCTGGTGGTGGAGAGGCGGATGACCGGAAGGCTATGGAGCTGGCGCTGATTGAAAATCTCCAGCGGCAAGACCTGAACCCGGTGGAAGAAGCCCTGGGATACCAAAGTCTTCTCACAGACTATGGCCTAACCCAGGAGGAGGCAGCCCAGCGGGTGGGAAAAATCTCGCCCTGCGGTGGCCAACGCCCTGCGGCTGCTGAATCTGGAGGCGAAGATCTTGGAAATGGTGAAGACCGGCGCACTGAGTCCCGGCCATGCCCGGGCGATCTTGCGTGTGAAGGATCCCAAGAAGCAGCGGGAAGCGGCCCAGAAGATTGCGGCGCTGGACCTCTCCGTCCGGCAGGCGGAGGCCCTGTGCCGGAACATGAGTCGGGAACCCAAACCGGAGCAGCCTGCCCCGGCGCTCCAGGTGGACTATGTGGCGGAGTGCGAAAAAACCTTGTCACGGCACCTGGGCCGCGCGGTAAAAATCGTCAACGGAAAACGGAAAGGCCGGTTCGAACTGGAGTTTTATGGTCCGGAGGATTTACAGCGGCTCTATGAGGCTCTGCAGACCCTGCCAAAGGAGATGAGGAACGAGCAATGAGAAATCGGCGTGAGAAAAAGGAACACAAGTCTGGCCATGAGCTGCTGGAAAAAATGGGCCAGTTGATCGAAGAGCGAGCCGGAAGAAGGGGCGGCTCCCCGGAAAAACAGCCAGAGACGACAATGCCGCCCAACCGAAATCGGGCGCTGATGACCTACATTGCCTTCCTGTTTGGGGTGGCATTTATTTTGGTGCTGCTCTCCTTCCTGATTCAACAGAAGGACTCCCAGCAGACCATTTCCGAGCTGAATCAAAATGCGAACAGCGCCCTGTCCCGGGCGGAGCAGTTACAGGACAACAACCGGCAACTGCTGGAAGCCAACCAGGCCCTCCAGACCCAGGTGGAGCAGCTCCAGGCCGATCAGAATGAAACAAAACGGCTCTATCAGGAGCTGGAAGAGACCTATGCGTCGCTGCAGGAGGACCACCAGGCCCTGCTGGAGCAGTCTGCGGAGCATGCGCAGCAGGTGAAAGCCTATGAACTGCTCCTGACGGCTGAGCGGGCCTTGGACGAGGAAAACACAGAAGCCTTCCTGTCGGCGATGAAGAGTTTGAAGCCTTTTGGCAGAGAATTTGGACGCCAAGGGCAAGGCGTTGTACCAGGAGTTGCTGCCCTTTGTGACGGAAGCCCAGGAAAACACCGGTGAAAGGAACCCATGAGGTGATTGTCATGTTGGATATCAAACGAATCAAAGAAGCCCCGGAGGCGGTCAAGGCAGGTCTGCGGGCCAAGGAAGTGGACTGTGACGCGGCGGTGGATCGGATTTTGGAGCTGGACGCCCAACGCCGGGCGCTCATTGTGGAGACGGAGACCAAAAAAGGCGGAGCAAAACCGGATATCAAGGAAATCCCCAAGCTGAAGAAGGCGGGACAGGATGTGGCCCCATTTTCCAGGAGATGGGAGAGCTGAAGGCCGCCATTGCCGCTGCCGCCGAGAAGCTGGATGCAGTGGAGGCGGAATATCACACCCTGATGCTCAGCCTGCCCAATCTGCCGGACCCGGATCTGGTTCCTGGCGGGAAGGAGCACAATGAGCCTCTGCGGTATTATGGGGAACCCCATCAATTTGCGTTTCCCCCAAGCACCATGTAGATTTGTGTTTAGACCTGGGCCTCATCGACTATGACCGGGGAACCAAACTGGCCGGTTCCGGCTTCTGGATGTATCAGGGTATGGGGGCCCGGCTGGAGTGGGCGTTGCTGAACTACTTCATCGACACCCATGTAGCCGATGGCTATGAATTTGTGCTGCCCCCCCACATGCTGGAGTACCAGTGCGGCGAGACGGCAGGCCAGTTCCCCAAGTTTGCCGAAGAGGTCTATAAAATCGCCAACCCCACAGATGACCGGATTCACTACATGCTCCCCCACCGCAGAAGCGGCCCTGGCCAGCGTATACCGGGGGAGATTCTGCCGGAGGTGGAGCTGCCGCGAAAGTTCTTTGCCTATACCCCCTGCTTCCGCCGGGAGGCGGGCAGTCACCGGGCGGATGAGCGGGGCATGGTGCGGGGCCACCAGTTTAACAAGGTGGAGATGTTCCAGTACACCCGGCCCGAGGATTCCGACCAGGCCTTTGAAGAGCTGGTTGGGAAGGCAGAGCGGCTGGTGCGGGACCTGGGCTTCCATTTCCGCACCGTGAAGCTGGCGGCGGGGGGACTGCTCGGCAGCCATGGCCAGAACCTATGACATTGAGATTCAGATCCCCTCTATGAACGGCTATAAGGAGGTTTCCTCGGTCTCCAATGCCCGGGACTACCAGGCCCGCCGGGGGCAACATCCGCTTCCGCCGGGAGGCCACGGGCAAGCCGGAATTTGTCCACACCCTGAACGGCTCTGGGTTGGCAACCTCCCGGATTTTCCCTGCCATGGTGGAACAAAATCAGCAGGCGGACGGCTCTGTGGTGGTGCCAGAGGTGTTGAGAAAATACCTGGGCGGCATGGAGGTCATCCAGAAAAAATAAGCATACCAAGAGCGGGCGCTCTGCAGCAGGATTGCTGCAGAGCGCCGTTTTTACGGTTGTCTTGAACTTCTGAGATGGCTGTTCCCCAAATTAACAGAATGCCCCCAATGGGGATGAGAAATTGCGTTGCTACACCAGAGGCCTGGTATCCGTTGTGGTCAACGGCAAGGTCCGAAGTAAAAATGCGTGCATGCTACAGCAACACCAAAGAATCCGTTTGTGCAACGCGGGGATATCATCGTAGAGGTAGACCTGCGTGCCTGCCCATGGGAGGAGCCACTTCAAAAGGGTCCAGTTGCAAAGTTTGACCTTTGCAACTGGACCCTTTTAAACAATATGGGGCGAAATCATTCAGCTTTGGCGTCCTCTTCTTCCATCTGGCGGCGGGCTTCGATGAAGCGACGGACGGCGAATTCAGGTCTTCCTTGGTGTGGGCGGCAGAGACCTGGGTGCGGATGCGGGCGCGGCCCTTGGGGACCACGGGATAGGTAAAGCTGACGGCGTAGATGCCCAGTTCATAGAGCTTCTGGGCCATGCGGGCGGCCTTGTGCTCGTCGTACAGCATGATGGGGACGCAGGGGTGGGTGCCGTCGATGATGTCAAAGCCGGCGTCCTTCAGGGCCTGGCGGTAACCCACGGTGATGTCCTCCAGGTGATCCCGGAGGGAGGTGTCCTGCTCCAGCATCTCCAGGCACTTGAGGGTGCCGGCAGCCACAGCCGGGGCCAGGGTGTTGGAGAAGAGGTAGGGGCGGCTCCGCTGGCGGAGCAAGTCGATGATCTCCCGCTTGCCGGTGGTGAAGCCACCGGAAGCGCCGCCCCCAGGGCTTTGCCAAAGGTGCCGGTGATCACATCCACCCGGCCCATGACGCCGCAGTGCTCGGTGGAACCCCGGCCGTGTTTGCCCACGAAGCCGGAGGCGTGGCTGTCGTCCACCATGACCATGGCGCCGTACTGGTCGGCCAGGTCGCAGACGCCCCGGAGATTGGCAATGATGCCATCCATGGAGAACACGCCGTCGGTGGCAATGAGCTTCAGCCGGGCGCCGGCTGCGTCGGCGGCCTGGAGCTGGGCTTCCAGATCGGCCATGTCGTTCTTCTTATAGCGGTACCGCTTGGCCTTGCACAGCCGGACGCCGTCAATGATGGAGGCGTGGTTCAACTCATCGCTGATGACAGCGTCCTCGGCGGTGAGCATCACTTCGAACAGGCCGCCATTGGCGTCGAAGCAGGAGGAGTAGAGAATGGTGTCTTCGGTGCCGAAGAAACGGCTGACGGCAGCCTCCAGCTGCTTATGGATGGACTGGGTGCCGCAGATGAAGCGGACGGAGGCCAAACCATAGCCATATGTATCATAAGCGGCCTTGGCGGCTTCTGCCAGGTCCCGGTTATCGGCCAGGCCCAGATAGTTGTTGGCGCACATGTTCAGAAGATCCTTGCCGTCGGCAAAGATGTGGGCGCTCTGGGGGTGGTGATGATCCGCTCTGCCTTCAGGACACCGGACTCCCGAATGCCCTCCAGCTGGGAAGCGTAGTAGGAAAATGCTTCTTGCTTGTTCATAATACCGCGTCCTTTCTTAAAATCAGTCGTTGATTCCGCCCCAGTCCAGGATGACCTTGCCGGAGTGGCCGGAGCACATGGCCTCGAAGCCCTGCTGGTAGTCCTGGATGGGGAACCGGTGGGTGATGATTTTCTCCAGGGGGAAGCCGGCTTCCACCATGGCTTGCATTTTGTACCAGGTTTCGTACATTTCACGGCCATAGATGCCCTTCAGAATGAGGCCGTTCCAGATGATGGTGTTTAGGGGGAGCTCCACAGCGTTCTTATTGGGTAGACCCAGAAGGGCAATCCGGCCGCCGTTGTACATGGAGTTGATGAGCTGCCGCAGGGCGATGGGGTTGCCGGACATTTCCATGCCCACGTCAAAGCCTTCGTGGATGCCCATGTCTGCCATGACGTCACGCAGGTCTGTCTCTTTGGTGTTCACGGCGGTGACGCCGAACTGCCGGGCCAGATCCAGCCGGTATTCGTTCAGGTCCGTGATGATCACGTGGCGGGCGCCGGAGAACTTGGCAATGGCGGCGGCCAAAATGCCGATGGGACCTGCGCCGGTTACGAGGACATCTTCTGCCAGCAGGTTAAAGGACAGGGCGGTGTGGGTGGCGTTGCCGAACGGATCGAAGATGGAGTAGAGCTCCTCAGGAATCTTGGAAGAGCAGGAGATCACGTTGGAGGCTGGAATGACCAGATACTCCGCAAATGCGCCGTTGCGGTTGACGCCGACGCCAGAGGTATTTTTGCACAGGTGCCCCCGGCCGGAGCGGCAGTTGCGGCACATACCACAGACAATGTGTCCCTCGCCGGAGACCAGCTCACCGATGTGGTGCCCCTGGACGGAGGAACCCATTTCCACAATTTCGCCCACATACTCATGCCCGGCGGTGGTGCCGACACGGAAGGTATTTTGCGCCCACTCGTTCCAGTCCCAGATATGTACGTCTGTGCCGCAAATGGCGGTCTTATGGATTTTAATCATGACGTCATTTTCGCCTACGGTGGGAATCTCTACTCGCTTCATGGAAAGGCCTTTTGCTGGTTGATCTTTGACCAGTGCCCACATGGTTCCAGTGTGCAATTTGATCACCCTCTTGTCATATATAGGATGGGGAAGGTTACGGCTGGATCAGGGGGTTCTCTGGAATCGTCCCTGCTGTAAGAACATTATAGCGGACCTGTTGGCAAAAAAGCTATAGGCCAGGAAAAAATTGTTGCAAAAAAAGCTGGAGAAATTGCGGGACAGAGGGAAAACACCAGAGAAGTGAGGAGGTTCGCTGGATCCCGGTTCGATTGCAAACAGACGCCGTATTTGCACGATGTCTAAAATGTCTTCCACACGCGGACATATTCAAAGTGTTTGTAAGGCACGGGAGCATTCGTGACTGCAATGCCGGGTATGGTCCTGCCCTGGTTTGACCGACTTGATATCAAGTCCGGGAAGCTTGAAACTGTGAGCAGGGATATCATCAGTACATCCAATTGAGATGCTGGATTTCTGGTGACCAGAAAAAAACATTTCGTTTTTTTACGCAAAAAGGACTGTGCGCTACAGGAAAAGATGGTATAATGGATATATGGTGCGGAAATAAAGCGGCATTAGCGTGCGGTGTTTTTGACGAATTTAGAGGATGAACGAGCCCGCAAGCATTGCCCCCAGCGAAATCTGGACATGGATATTGCCGGACGGGATTCTATCCGTCCGCAATATAGCAGCCACCGGCTGCAAAATCAATAGGAAAGAGGTAAAAGCAATGACGAATGGCAAAACCAACCTGCGCTTTTTGGCGGTCCTGCTGACGCTGTGCATGGTGCTGACGCTCCTGGCGTTCACGCCAGTGGACCCCAGCATCCTGCCGGAAGACCTCCTGATGGAGGGATCCCAGGTGGGGGGGGAAGAGACTGCGGCGGATGTTCCGGCAGACGACGAAGAGGTCCGGGCCATCATCATCCTGGAAGACCCGTCCTTGGTGGACCGGGGCTACTCCACCCTGAATCTGGCGGATAACCAGGCAGCCCTCACCTACAGTGACAAGCTGATGGCCGGCCAGGAAGTGGCTTTGCAGCGCATTCAGACCCAAGTGCTGAAGGGACAGCCTCTGGATGTGGCTTACCGCTTCACCATTGGTGTCAATGGCATTGCCATCACGGCGCCTTATGGGAAGCTGGCAGAGATGGAACGGGTGCCGGGGGTAAAAAGCGGTGTATCTGGAGCAGCAATATGAGCTGGACCACACGGTGCAGCCGGACACCTCCACTTCCGGAGAGATGATCGGCTCTTACACTGCCTGGGCAGATGGTTACACTGGTGCGGGAAGCCGGGTTGCCATCATCGATACGGGCATTGACCGGGATCATCCCTCCTTTACCGGAGAGGGTCTGGCATACGGTTTGGCCATCAGCGCCGCCAAGTTTGGCGTACAGGTGTCAGATTACAATTTGCTGACGGTGGAGGATGTGGAAGCGGTTCTGCCCCGGCTCCACGTGGCGGAGCGCCTGGAGGGGGTCACCGCCCAGGAGCTGTATACCAACCAGAAGATTCCATTTGGTTTTGACTACCTGTCGAAGAACATTGACTACAACTGTGACGCCACCTCCGGCGATCACGGCTGCCACGTGGCCGGCATTGCCGCTGCGAACACCTATATTCCCTACACCGATGCCGACGGCGACGTATATTATGCCCCTCAGGAAAACGGCGTCACGGGTGTGGCGCCCAATGCCCAGGTTCTGGTGATGAAGGTGTTCAGCGGAGGCTGGGGTGCGTACGAATCCGACTACATGGCTGCCATAGAGGACGCCATTCTGCTGGGCTGTGACTCTGTGAACCTGTCGCTGGGCTCTGCCTCCGCCGGACGGAGCTATACGACCAGTTACGCAGAGCTCTTTTGAGTCGATCCTGCACACCGACACGGTGATCACCATGTCCGCCGGCAACAATGGCGGCTGGTCGGACAACAACCTGACTGGCACGGGGCTGAATCTCACCACCGACGTGCGGATGCAAACCGGCGGAAGCCCCGGTTCGTATACCAATTCCTTCACCATTGCCTCTGTAACCAACATTGGCCTCACGGGCATTGTGGGGTCGTACAACGGTTATCCCGCCGTAGCCGGTGACACCGGCAACAAGTATGGGGCAGACAGTTTTGAAGCGCTGGACACCTCCGCAGACGGCAGTGGCACAGAGTACGATTACGTCTTCCTGGGTGATCCGGAGAATCAGACCGGGATCTACGGCGAAGAGGCGGACTTTGACGGCCAGGATTTCACAGGCAAGGTGGTCCTGATTTCTCGGGGCGGCGGAATCTCTTTCTTTGAGAAGGCCAACCGGGCTGCGGCAGCGGTGCGGCGGCCACAGTCATATACAACAATGTGGATGGAACCCTGAACATGAACCTGGAGGGCTATACATACACCGCGCCTGCGGTCATTCTCTCAAGGCCGATGCCGGTGGGGTGCTGGCGGCTTCCACTCAGGACGCTGCCGGAGTCTGGGGCGGCAAGGTGACGGTGACCAACCGGCCTCAGACGGTCACCAATACGGCCGAGGGCTATCGGCCCAGTTCCTTCTCCTCCTGGGGTGTGACGGAGAATCTGGCGCTGAAGCCGGAAATCATTGCCCTGGCGGCAACATCTACTCCACACTGGATGGCGGCGCCTATGGCCTCAACAGCGGCACCTCCATGTCGGCTCCCTCGGTGACCGGCTCTGCCGCTGTGGTGGCACAGTACATCAAGGAAAACCACCTGGAGGAAGACCGGTCTCAACGTCCGGACTCTGGCCATTGCAGGCTGCTGATGGGCACCGCCCAGCCCCTGATGGACGATGCAGCCGGCCTCTACTCTCCCCGGCTTCAGGGCGCGGGCCTGTCCCAAGTGTATGAGGCGGTGACTGCGCCTGCCTATCTGCTGGTGGGAGAAAAGGAGGGCAACGACGGAAAGGTAAAAAAATTGAGCTGGGGGACGATCCCAACCGCACCGGCGTTTACAGTAGCAGCTTCTCCATTCACAACATCACGGATCAGCCAATTCTCTACAGCCTGGACAGCCAGGTCTTCACCATGGCGGCAGAAACCATCGATGGACAAGACTACATGTCCAAGAAGGCCTATGGCCTGCAGCCCCAGGTGGACTTCGAAACCCAGGCCCAGGTTGTCTACACCTATGACCTGAATGGGGACGGCAAAGTGGATGTCCTGGACGCCAAGCTGCTGTTGCAGGTGGCCAATGGGACCGCCAAAGCCCTTGAGGAGGACGCCAGCCTTTATGATTTTGACGCCGACGGCGCCATCACCACCGGGGACGCCCAGCGGTTCCTGGCGGCCATCGGGGAGACACCACGGAGCTGGATGTGACGGCCTGCGCGTATCAGGTTCCGGCCAACGGCGACGTTCAGGTGCAGGCCACCGTCACCCTGTCTGAGCCAGACAAAGCCTACCTGAACGCGCACTACCCCAACGGCGGGTATGTGGACGGGTATCTCTATGTGCATGCAGAGGACGGCACCGGCAAGGAAATGTCCATTCCCCTGCTGGCTTACTATGGCAACTGGTCCGAGCCCAGTATGTACGACAAGTACATTCTGCTGGAGGACAAGTATGATGCAACCGCCTGCGGCTATGTGCAGAACGGCTATGAGAACTTCCTGGGATTCAAGCTCAAGGGGTCCAGCGCCACCAATTATTATATGCCGAATCCCTTTGTGGATGACGCCCAGTACATACCGGACCGGAATGCCTTCTCCAACACCAGTACCTTGGCCCAGGCCAGCATTTCCCTGATTCGGAATACAGACAATGTGGCGTTCTTCATTACGAATGCGGATACTGGCGAGGTCTACCACCTTCACCATCGATAACACCGCCCCGGAGGCCACCTCAGTGGCTATGACGGCGGATGCCATCACCGGAGACCGGAGCCTGCGGGTGAAGGTGCGGGACAACCGCTATGTGGCGGCTGTTTTGGTACTGTCTATGGAGGGTCAGGTTCTGAGCCGCAGCCCAGTCAATCAGACGGAGCTGGGAGTGGAATCTGTGGTAGACCTGGACCTGAGCCAGATTTATACCAATCATTTTATGGTGGCGGTTTGCGACTATGCTTCCAACATGGCGGCGTATGAAGTGAATTTTGGAGGCTCGGTCCGAGTTCCCGACGCCAATACGACGCTCACAGCAGCCCTGTTGAATGACGCAGGCCTGTGGTTTGTGGATGTGGATGCAGACGATCTCCAGTCGGTTACCACCAAACATGCCACGGCAAAAGAGGTGGATCTGCTGTCTGCAGCCAGAGACGGCGATGGGACGCTGTATGTTGCCAGTAATGAGAAGGACAGCGAAGGCCACCTGGTTTCCTCTCTGTACACGGTGAACGAAGCAGATTACACCATGACCAAGGTGGGAACCTCGGAGGCGGGCTACAGCGACATGTCCTGGGCGCCTGGGGTCAACGGTGGGATTATGCTGGCATCGTATGGTCCCTATGTCCTGGTGCTGGATCCTGCCACCGGCGGGTATCAGGGCGCCTGGACCATTACCAGCTATACCAACAATGCCTATGCCGTGGGCATTGCCTATGTGGGGACGCAGCCCCATGACACCTATGGACAGGCAGATGTGTTCCTGGTGCTATGCAGCGATGGGACCATTTACCAGACCGCCTTTGCGTATAGCAGCAAGGATCAGAAATACGTGATCTTCCCCTTTTACTGCCCTGGTCCAGATCCCTGGCATGGCAGCGGGCGCCATTGCAGGCTCCAGCCTGTATTGCGGGCAAGACGGCAAGCTCTTCATCAGTGCCCTGACGGAACAAGGCTCCAAGCTCCTGTATGTGGATATGACAGCCAGCAACCCTTGGCTCTTTGAGCTGGGGTCCATGAGCACAGCGCCGGTGTCCATTTATGATGCGACTCCGAAGGAAGCTTCCAATGAGACCGGGGATCTGGAGCCATGCTACAGCCTTTGGGTGAGGCGATGGCGGCCAATCTGGAAACCACAGTGCACCCCCCAGCTGGACCGGTAAGCCCGGACAGCAACGAAACAAGGAAGGAGATTCGATATGTTCAAGAAACTGCTTTCATCTTTGCTGGCAGTGCTCCTGCTCCTGAGCTGCTGCACGGTGGCGATGGCAGCCGGCGATACGCCGGATTTCCAGATCAAGACGCTGGAAACGACCATCGACAGCATCACAGTGGGCATCTACACCTGTGAGGACGCCGCCCCTGAAAAACAGCAGGATTGTGTTCACCTACCCGGAGGCGCTGACTTTGGTCTCCGCCGAGGCGACTTCCTTCCGGAGGAGGAAGGAATCACCGATTTGGATACATCCAAGGCCGGGACCGTTTTCCTTTGCCTGGGCCAGCGTGGAGGCCCAGGGAGAAACCCAGCTGTTGGTGCTCAAATTCCGTGGAACGTGCGGGAATTCCTATCCGGTGGTCCTCAGCCTGCCCGAGCAGGGAGATGCCACGGGTGTGAACCTGCAGATTCCTTTATCGCTTCATCGATGTGCAGGATGCAAGCAAGTGGTACTTTGCGCCCATCTACCAGGTATATGAAGCGGGGCTGATGAACGGCGTGGGCCAGGACCTGTTTGCGCCCAATAAGACCCTGAACCGGGCGACTTTGGTGACAGTGCTGTACCGAATGGCCGGTTCTCCAGCAGTCCAGGGCAGCGGCTTCTCCGATGTACCGGCTAACAGCTGGTATACGGAAGCCGTGACCTGGGCGGCGCAGAACGGGGTTGCCAAGGGCTATGGCCAGGGGATTTTCGCTCCCGGCAGAGCCATCACCCGGCAGGAGATGGTCACCATGGTATTCCGCTTCTGGCAGCTGCAAAACCAGGCGACTGCGGAACCGCAGACGGACCTGAGCGCATTCCGGGACCAGGACCAGGTGGCGGATTGGGCCAGGGAGGCCATGACTTGGGCGGTGACCAGCGGCATCATCCAAGGAATGTCCGCTGAAATCCTGGCGCCAAAGGGCACGGCAACCCGGGCCCAGGCGGCCCAGATTCTGGTCAATTATCAACTCGTACTGTGAAGAACCAGCCGCCAGCGACGGCGGCAGAAGATGGACGTCTGATGGATCCCAGGAGCTCCCCCAGGGTGCTTCTTGAAGAAAGGAATGAAGGTCTGAATGAAACTGCGGAAACGAATGTTGTCCCTGGCGCTGGTGCTTGCTTTGATCTTGGGCTTATGTCCAGGCGCGGTTGCGGCAAGCGGCGGCTATACGGACGTATCAGAAAATCACTGGGCCTACCCGTACATCCAGGATGTGACAGAGCGGGGCGTTATGAACGGTGTGGCTTCCAATCTGTTTCAGCCGGACGGCACCATGACTCGCGCCATGTTTGTCACGGTTTTGGCCAGAATGAGCGGAGAGACCCTGTATCCCGACGAACCTTCGGTGTTTCCCGACGTGCCCACTGGAAAGTACTTCAGCGGTGCGGTGAACTGGGCAACCGAGCGCCAGATCGTAACGGGTTACCCGGACGGAACCTTCGGCACAGACCAGCCGGTGACCCGGGAGCAGGCGGCCACCTTCCTGGCCCGCTTTGCCAGAGTGATGGAACGGACTCTGGAGGCGGTGCAGGAGCCGGTGGCGTTTACGGACCGGGACGTCATCCACAGCTACGCCAGAGATGCGGTAGACGCCTGTAGTCAGGCGGGGATCCTGGCCGGTTATCCCGACGGGCGCTTTCAGCCGCGGAAGGCCATTACCCGGGCGGAGGCGGCCAAGGTATTCAGCGTATTTTTGCAGGTGACGGGCATTCATGTGCCGGATCCCACAGAGCCGCCTGTAGACCCTCCCACGGATCCCCCAGTGGATCCTCCCACCGATCCGCCGGTAGATCCCCCCCACGGATCCGCCCGTGGACCCGCCTACGGATCCGCCGAAGCAGGTGCGCATTGCGTTTGTGGGGGAACACGGCTACGCCAAGTACCAGGGCCGGAAGGTGACGGAGATTACCGTCTCCACCGGGGAACCTTATGTGGAGTTCGGCATCTATGGAGAATGGAACGACGGGTTTGAGCTGGAGGACGCTGTCGCCTCTACCGGCAAGATGAGCCGGGCTGGGGACGTCTTCATCCTGTCAGACTTTGACGAAGATGTGACGGTGCAATATACCACCCGATATCGGACGGTCTATGTGCACTTCTCCATTTCCCCCAACTATCAGAACATGTATGTGGATACGCCTCAGGCCCTCGACCTGGGGGCAGACGGCCCAGCAGCCGGAGACCAAACGGACCGGCTATCATGTGGACGGATGGTATGTGGATCCGGAGTGCACCACTGCCTATGACTTCTCCGCACCGGTGAAAAAGGGAGCTGACGCTGTACAGCCAGTGGATTCTCAACACGTATGAGGTGGTGTACATGGTAGACGGCGAGGTGTACCATCGCCCCCAGGTGGACCACAACCGCTATGTGACAAACCCCAAGAATCCGGAGAAGGACGGCTTTGTTTTCAACGGCTGGTTCTTTGATGCGGCATGTACACAGCCCTTCGACCGGGCCAAGGATAAGATCTTGGAGGACACGACGCTATATGCCGGTTGGGCGGAGGCAAAGCTGGAATACGTATACCTGGATGGCAAGGCCGGCAGCGACAGCAACTCCGGTATGACCACTTCCGATGCAGTCAAGACCTTTGAAAGGGCCAAAGAGCTGTTGGCCGGGGCGGCCCACAAGGAGATCCGGGTGACCGGTATGGTGACGGTGGGCGATACCCAGGTTTGGGATCTGTCGGAATACCCCCGACGCTGTGGTGCTGCGGGATGAGAGCTATCCCGACAGCTATCTATTCTGGATCAACGCCAGCGGCAACTTGACGCTACAAAACATCACAGTGGATGGCGGCGCCAAATACTGGGCCGATGCCGAGGGCAATGATTTCGTCAGCTACATGGTCTTCAATTGTACCAGTGGCTATTTGACCCTCAACGAAGGCACAGAATTCTGCAATACCACCGCGAAAACACGTCCACCGGCGCCGTTGGTTACCTGAATGGAGCCCACCTGACCATCCAGGAGGGGGTGAAGATTCACGATAACGTTGGCGGCTATGCAGGCGCCTTTGGTTGCACCACCAGCGGTACCTCGGAGATCACCATGAATGGCGGTGAGATTTACAACAACACGGCGATTTACAAGTCGACTTCTGCGTCCTCCAGTACGGCGGCAGGCGCTTTCCTGCTGGCAGGTAGCTCTAAGGATGGCAACACCGTAATGACCATGAACGGGGGCCGGATTTACAACAACCGTGTGGAAAATCCGGAGGCCACCTATGGCGCCGGCGCCATTTATATGTATAACCGCGCCAGCTTCATCATGAATGGCGGCGAGATTACCGGCAACACCGGCATCAATGCCGCTGCAATCATGACCAACGGTGCTACTCCCAGTACAACCACCGATGTGAACCACATTGATCTGAACGGCGGCGCCATTCACGACAACCATATGACGGCTGCCGGTGGGGACATCGCGCTGCGCCTCCACAGTGACTTGACCCTGGGCAAAGAGGGGTGCTGAAGGGTAACATTTGGCTTCAGAACATTGCAACCCGTCGGCCAATCCAGGTGTCTTGTCCCCTGACTGAGCCCCTATATTTGGTTTGCGAAGCCATTGTATATCAAAGCGTCCTCTTGGAGGGCAAGGACTACACCTTGACGGAAGCCGACTTGAGCCAGGTGACGCTCTCCCAGGCCCTCCCGCCCCAATATCAGCTGACGTTGGACCGGGAGAGCAACCAGATTTACATTGGCGCTACCCAGGTCATTGGAACATGCATTTACCTCTCTGGGGAAGGCAACGACGCCAACGACGGCCTGACCCGGGAGACGGCGGTGGCCACCTTCGCCAGGGGCCAAGCAGCTGCTGATTGCCAACCAATCGGCCACCGGTGATCATGTGATCCGGGTACTGGCCGGTACCACCAGCAGCAAGCCGAAGGTGATGACCATTGTCCAGGACGAGACTTGGTCCTTGGCTGGTATTCCCAATGCATATGTTCAGGTGGATGGCAGCACCAAAGGGTATCTGGCTTATGTCAAGGGCGCTACCCTGACATTGGAGGACATTGTGGTGGACGGCAACCGGTATTACAACACCACCACCGGCACCACCACGCTGTTCCGGGTAGAGCTGGGAGATCCGGAAAAAGGCGATGGCGAGGGTCCCTCCGTGCTGAATCTGGAGAGCGGTACGGTGCTGCAAAACTGCAACGACGAGGCGGCATACGTCTATGGCGGCACGTTGAACATCTACGATGGCGCAAAGATCACAGGCCTTGCCACCAAGGACGGCGCCATTTATTCCACAGGCAGTTACCTGGCCAGCACCGGCGTGGACCGGACGCCAGTCGTCAATGTGTATGGCGGAGAAATTGTAGACAACGAAACCCGCTGCTTTAACGCACTGGGGGCCACCAAGCTGAACATTTATGGCGGCTTGTTTGCCAACAATGTCTTGTCCACTGGCGGCGGCGCAGTCATTTACACATCCTCTGCCAGCGTGGAGATTCAAATTTTCGGCGGCACATTCCAAAACAATGCGCCGCTGGGTACCACGGCGACCTCTGCCGGTACGGTCTTCTGCACCAACCAAGCGGTTTGCCCGGTGATTCTGGGGGTACGTTTACAGGGGAATACCTGTGCGCTGGATCCCAATCAAAATGGCTTTGCTTCTCTGGGCGCGGTCGGAAGAAGCATGGCGCCGGTCATTCGGGCCGGGGAGAATCCCCCTGGACTTGTCTCATGTACCATTCTTCTGGACGGTGGTAGACGAGGCAGGATACTTGAGCATAGACGGTGCGCTCACCGGTGCGGTTCAGGTTGTCTACAAAGAAGCGCCTGCTTCCGGTACGGTAGTTGCAGTGGGTACTGAGGGCTACACCTTGACAGCCGGCGACCTGGAAAAGCTGGCCTGTCTCAATGAAGGGATTACCCTGAGCCTGGATTCTGCAAATAACCGAATCGTCGTAGCAGGATAGGGGGGGAAAAGTCAACAAACGGGCCTGTTGCGTTTGCAACAGGCCCGGAGAGGCGCGTTGGGAGGTTCTGTGTCTCAGAGGCCGGATTGGAGATATTTCCCTTGCAAATTCGGAGACAGGCCTATATAATGGGTAGGACTTGTAAAACTTCCGGTGTGGAACCGGCAAATTTGGAGGGATTTTTGTGGAGTCTATGCCCCTGGCCTTGGGCCTGTTTGCCCTGACGTATATCTTGATGTTGTGTTTGCCCAAATATCGCCGGTTTGTGGCCTTGGGTTCGGCAGTGGTGTTCCTGGCGACCGGGATGCTGCCCCTGGGGGATGCCTTTGGCTACATAGACTGGAATGTGCTCATGATGATCGCGGGCACCATGGGCATTGTATCGCTGTTCATTGAGTCCCGGATGCCTGCGCGGATGGCGGATGTGCTCCTGTCCCATGTGCCCAATGTCAAGTGGGCGGTGGTGATGCTGGCTCTGTTTGCCGGGGTGATTTCCGCGTTTGTGGACAATGTGGCCACGGTTCTCATGGTGGCGCCTGTGGCCATGGCCATTTCCAAGCGGTTGAATATCAATCCGGTACCCATGATCATCGCCATTGCCGTCTCCTCCAACCTCCAGGGAGCGGCAACCCTGGTGGGAGATACCACCGCCATTCTCCTGGGCGGCTATGCCAATATGAATTTCCTGGACTTCTTCTTCTACCTGGGCAAGCCCAGCATCTTCTTCGCAGTGGAACTGGGGGCGCTGTGTGCAGCGGCCATTCTGCTGGTGATGTTCCGGAAGGAGACCGCCCCGGTCCCGGAGCCACGGGTCACGCAGGTGACCAATTATGTTCCCACCATTCTGCTGTTGGGTACCATTGTGCTGCTGATTCTGGCTTCTTTCCTGCCGGGTATGCCCAAGACCATCAACGGCATCATCTGCATGAGCCTTCTGGCCATTGGCCTGCTGTATACCGTGGTCACGCAGAAAGAGCATGCAGCCCGTGACCCAGGCCCTGAAGGAAATTGACCTGGACACCATTCTGCTGTTGCTGGGCCTGTTCCTGGTGATTGGCGGCATTACAGAACAGGGGGTCATTGATCAGCTGGCCTCGCTCATCGCCAAGCTGGGCGGGAGCAACCTCTTTGTGATTTATACGGTCATTGTGTGGGCCAGCGTGCTCTTCTCCGCGTTCATCGACAACATTCCCTATGTGGCCACCATGCTCGCCTGTGGTGCAGAAGATCGCGCTGGACATGGGGGTGGATCCCACGGTGTTGTATTTCGGCCTCCTGTCCGGCGCCACCCTGGGCGGCAACCTGACGCCCATCGGCGCAAGCGCCAACATCACGGGCATCGGCATCCTGCGCAAGGCCGGGTATGAGGTCCAGAACCGGGACTTTATGCGCATTGGCGTTCCCTTTACTCTGGCGGCCATTGTCCCGGCCTATGTGTACATCTGGCTGTTTTACGGGATCTAAGGGGCGTCTTAGGTCAAATGTGAAAAAGTGTCCCAAATGCATCAGATTCCCCTTGCAGTGCCGGGAAAAATTTGCTATCATATCCCCAACAAAACAGCGGGCCCATCGGGGCTCTCATGGGGAGTAGTTGCGCCCAGCGGAAGCGGGCGGGTCAAGTCAACATGCATGGCGCTTTCCGCGTCTGGCTTGGCAGGATACAACGAGACTCATGTGCAGCGAAAACTGTGCATGGGTCTCGCTTTTTTGTTCCAAACTAAGAGTCATACAGGCAGAAAGGAAGAACCATATGCAGCGATTTTACGACGAGTCCAAAGAAGCCGCACTTCTGGCGGTCGATTCTTCCCCACAGGGTCTGACCCAGGCGGAGGCCCAGGCCAGGCTGGAGCGGAACGGGAAGAACCAGCTGGCCCGGGGGAAAAAAGGACAGCCTTCTGAAGCGCTTTTTCCTCCAGTTGGCAGATCCCATGACCCTCATTTTGCTGGCGGCGGCCGCCATTAGCGGTGTGCTGGCAGTGTATGAGAACGAGAGCTTTACGGATGTGATTATCATTCTCTTCGTGGTGGTGGTCAATGCCGTCCTGGGAGTGTATCAGGAGAACAAGGCGGAGAAAGCCATTGAGGCGCTGCAGGAGATGGCCGCAGCCACCTCCAAGGTTCTGCGAGATGGTCAGATGGTGACCGTCCGCAGTGAAGATCTGGTGGCAGGCGACGTGGTGCTGCTGGAGGCCGGCGACGCTGTCCCCGCCGACGGGCGGATTCTGGAGAGCGCAAGCCTCAAAATCGAAGAGGCGGCCCTCACGGGAGAGTCCGTTCCGGTCAATAAGTTCGTAGACCTCATCCATCTCCGGGAGGGCGGCAAGGACGTCCCCCTGGGAGACCGGAAGAACATGGTCTATATGGGGTCCACCGTGGTCTATGGCCGGGGCTCTGCCGTGATCACTGCCACCGGCATGGACACGGAAATGGGCAAAATCGCTGGTGCGCTGGCGGAGGCCCAGGAGGGGCAGACGCCTTTGCAGCGGAAGCTGAGCCAGTTGTCCAAAGTGTTGACCTGGCTGGTGCTGGGGATCTGCCTGGTGATTTTCGGTGTGCAGCTTCTGCGGGCCGGGGCCTTCTCCGCCGGTGTGGTGGTGGATTCCTTTATGGTGGCGGTGTCTCTGGCGGTGGCGGCCATTCCGGAAGGGCTCGCCGCGGTGGTGACGGTGGTGCTGTCCATTGGCGTTACCAATATGTCCAAGCGGAATGCCATCATACGGCGGCTCACTGCGGTGGAGACGTTGGGCTGCGCTCAGATCATTTGCTCTGACAAGACCGGCACCCTGACCCAGAATCAAATGACGGTGGTGGATCATTTCGGAGATCTGGAGCGGACGGCTCGGGCCATGGCCCTGTGCTCTGACGCCAAGCTGAACGCCGCCGGCGAGGCCCTGGGCGAGCCCACGGAAGCGGCCCTGGTGGCCTGGGCCGCCAAGGAGGGCCTGGACAAAAACCGGATGGAGCAGGACGCGCCCCGGGTGGCAGAGGCGCCCTTTGACTCCGGCCGGAAGATGATGTCCACCCTGCATCAGGCTGGAGGCCAGATTTTGCAGTTTACCAAAGGTGCGCCGGACGAGGTGTTGCAGCGGTGTGCCTGGATGGAGCTGGAGGGCTGCCGGGAGCTGACCGAAGCGCGCCGTCAGGAGATCCTGGCGGCCAACCAGGCCATGGCAGGCCGGGCGCTGCGGGTGTTGTGCGCGCCTGCCGGATTTGGGACAGCGTTCCGGCGGATACTTCTCCCGCCAACCTGGGCGGGAGCTCACCTTCCTGGGTCTGGCCGGTATGATCGATCCGGTGCGGCCCGAGGTGAAAGATGCCATTGCCCAGTGCCGGAGCGCCGGCATCCGCCCCATTATGATCACCGGCGACCATGTGGACACGGCGACAGCCATTGCCCGGGAGCTGGGCATTTTGGAGGAAGGACAGCGGGCCGTAACCGGGTCACAACTGGATGACATGAGCCAGGCGGAGTTTGAACGGGAGTTCCGAACATCCCCGTGTATGCCCGGGTGCAGCCGGAGCATAAGACCCGCATTGTAAAGGCCTGGCAGCAGGCTGGCTCAGTCACGGCGATGACTGGCGACGGCGTCAACGACGCGCCCTCCATCAAGACAGCAGACATTGGCGTGGGTATGGGGATCACTGGTACGGACGTGACCAAAAATGTGGCGGATATGGTGCTTGCTGATGACAATTTTGCCACCATTGTGGGGGCTGTAGAGGAGGGCCGCCGGATTTACGACAACATCCGCAAGGCCATTCAATTCCTCCTGGGCTCCAATATGAGCGAGGTCATCAGCATCTTTACCGCAACGCTGTTGGGCTTTACCATTCTACAGCCGGTGCATTTGCTGTGGATCAATTTGATTACCGACTGCTTCCCTGCCCTGGCCCTGGGATTGGAGCGGGCAGAGCCGGACATTATGCGCCGGAGGCCCCGGACGCCAAGGCCGGAATCTTTTCCGGCGGTCTGGGTCTGGACGTGGCCTATCAGGGCCTGGCGGTTTCGGTCCTCACCCTGGTTTCCTATTTTGTAGGTCACTTTATGGAGTCTGGCGTCTGGGAGATTGCCAACTCCCCCGACGGCATGACCATGGCCTTCCTGACCCTGTCCATGGCGGAGATTGTCCACAGCTTGAATATGCGCAGTCAGAGAAACAGCATCTTCACCCTGGGGGGCCAAAACAAAGCCCTGAATCTGGCGGCACTGGCTTCTCTGGCTCTTACGACGTTGGTGGTGGAGGTTCCCTTCCTGGCCAATGCCTTTGGGTTTACCCCCCATCCGGTTGGAAGAGTATGCCGTGGCCTTGGGGCTGGCGACCGTGATGCTCCCACTGGTTGAGCTGGTCAAATTCTTCCAGCGTCATATTCGGTCAGGACGCAAAGCACCCGATAGGAAATGGCGTTGACCGCCCCGCTTGGCATTCGTCAAAAGAAGGGGAGAAATTGCGATTATTCGCAATTTCTCCCCTATTTCTTGCTTATATGGGACTTTTTAACCCTCTATGCGCCAGTAGGCGACGCTGTAGGGAGGCAACTGACTGCCGCCGCTGAAGCTGTGGGGCGCTCCTGTGAGAAGATCCACGGCCCGGCTTGCTCCGGCGTCAAAGTGAGCGGTGTAGGGGGTCCCATCGGCATTGACCGCCACCAGGATCCGCTCCTCTGGCAGGGCCCGTTCCAGGATGATCTGCCGGTTGGTGAGGTGCACATTCCGGTAGGAGCCGTGACACAGCGCCGGGCTTTTGCGCCGGGCCTGGGCCAGACGGGCAATCCAATCGGTGAGAGCGCCCCATTCCGGGCGCTCCAGGGCTGGGCGAAGGGCGTTGTCCCCATCGGCCTTCCTGCCCAGGATCCCCCATTCGCTGCCGTAGTACAGAGCGGGAACGCCAGGCATCCCGAAGAGGAGGCCATAGGCCAGGGCAGATGCCGGGCTCCCGAAGGATGCTGGCAATGCTCTCCACATCGTGGTTGTCCAGGAAGCTCAGGAGATGCTTCCCTTGTATAGGGTCCAAGGCTCGGACCCGAATTGCCGGGCCAGGCTGTGACCGATTTCAAACAGATTCATGGAGTTGAAGCTGGAGTGTAGCCCCTTATAGCACTCGTAATTGGTGACGCTGTGGCACATTTCCGGATTCATCCACCGGTTGTAGTCGCCGTGAAGGGTCTCGCCCAAGAGGACAAAATCCGGCTTCAGGCCGCTGGTGAAGGTCCGAAGCTGCCGGAGGTATCCCTCTGGCAGGCAGTAGGCCACGTCCAGCCGCAGGCCGTCAATGTCCAGCTCCCGGACCCACCGGGAAATGGCGTCGAACTGGTGCTGCACCACCGCCGGATTTTGCAGGTTCAGCTTCACCAGCGCGTGGTGGCCCTCCCAGCCTTCGTACCAGAAGCCATCGTGGTAGCCGGTGTCGCCGTCAAAGTTCAGGTGGAACCAATCCCGATAGGGGCTGTCCCATCGCCGCTCCTGCACATCCCGAAAGGCCCAGAAGCCCCGGCCCACATGGTGGAACACCCCGTCCAGCAGGACCCGAAGACCGGCCCCATGAAACGCCTGACAGACCTGCCGGAGGTCCTCCCAGGTGCCCAGGCGGCAATCTACGGCGAGATAATCCCGGGTGTCGTAGCCGTGGCGGTCGCTCTCCCAGAGGGGATTCAGGAGAACGGTATCTGCCCCGATGGACTGGATGTGGGGAATCCAGTCCAGCAGCCGGAGGATCCGATGCTCCAGAATCCCGTCCTGCTCCCGGGGGGCGCCGCATAGGCCCAGGGGATAAATCTGATATACAACTGCTTCGTCAAAACCACATGGTGAAACGCTCCTTTGTTTTTCGTACCTGCAAGTATAGTGCCTGGGTCTACGCTTGTCAAGCGCAGATACAGCGCTGAGGAATATGGGAGAATTTGCTTGAAATATGTAGAAGTAGATGGTAAAATGGAGAAAAAAGGTGCACACATGAGAAAGGATGGCGGGTTATGCGGAGATTTCGGCATGGGCTCATGTTGGCAGCGCTCTGTGGGGGATCCTTTCCGGGAGCATCGGGGCAGCAGGTCCCGCGCCGGTCCCTTCGGACAATGGAGGCAGGCACGACTACCGGGGCTATGCAGCCCAGCCGGTGTATTCTTACCTGATGGAGGAAGAGAGCGGCGGGATGACCCGAAGTGGAGTATACAGGCAAGGAAATCACGGTGGAAGCTTACAACAGGACCGGGGATATTTTGTCCCAGCAGAATCTGCCGGTGGAGCTGCCGCTGTTTGGGGGATTTTACTCGGGAGAGCAGTACAATTTTCTGGTGTTTGGCCAGGAAAACCCTGAGGAAGACAACGGCCGAGAGGTCATCCGGGTGGTCCGGTATCGCAAGGACTGGAAGCGGATGGACGACGCCAGGCTTCTGGGAGCCAACACGGTGACGCCCTTTCATACCGGGAGCCTCTCTATGGTACAGTGCGGAGATATGCTGTACATCCGCACCAGCCACAAAATGTATCGGTCCCAGAATGACGGCCTGCACCATCAGGCCAACCTCACCTTCTCTGTGAGGATTTCGACCATGGAGGTGACGGACCAGCACACAGCAGTCAGTCGGTTCGGATTTGGATATGTGAGCCATTCCTTCAACCAATTCCTGACGTGCAGGGGGAAACGCTTCTGGCGGCGGATCATGGGGATGCGTATCCCAGGGCGGTGGTCCTGTCCCGGTGTGCCAAGCCCGGGGGTGAGGAGACCTTTTCCGGTTATGCAGATACGGTGGAGGTCCTTCCCATCCAGGGGGAGATTGGGGACAACCGGACCGGCGTCAGCGTGGGGGGCCTGGAGGCGACTGCTACGTCCTACCTGGTTGCGGGCTGCTCTGTGGACCAGACGGGGGAGAACCATCGAAACGGTGTGCGGAATATTTTTGTCACCAGTACTCCGGCAAATGACTTCACCCAGGCGGCCACGGAGGTTCGCTGGATGACTTCGTTTGAGGAAGAGGATCTGGGCGGAGCGTCCAATCCGTACTTGGTGAAGCTGGGGAAGACCGGTTGCTGCTGCTCTGGGAGGCCCAGGGTGAGCTGCAGTATGGGTTCCTGGACGGCACGGGGAAGCTGCAGGGGGACGATTTACCATGCCAGCGGCAGACTGTCGGATTGCCAACCGGTGGTGATGGAGGGGGCTGTCTGGTGGTACTGCACCGCCGGGGGTGGGCCGGTGTTCTACCGGCTGGACCCGGACACCCGCCAGGTGGAATGTCTGAATGGGCAGGTGACGGTGACCCTGGAGCCCCGGGGCGGTACGGTCAGCCCCACGACGGTGACCGTCACCTATGGGGCGGCCTATGGCCCCTGCCGGAGCCGGTGCGGTTGGATTATGCATTTGCAGGCTGGTATCTGGATCAAGGCGCTGTGCGGCTCCCGGTGACCGAGGATACCCAGGTGACGGTGGGAGAAAGTCACACCCTGTATGCCCAGTGGACCCCGGCGCCCCATACCCACCTATATGAATCGGTGGTGACGCCGCCGGGCTGTGAGGAGGAGGGGTACACGACCTATACCTGCACCCTCTGCGAGGATTCTTACCGGACGCTGTGACCCCTGCCCTGGGGCACAGCTACGGACCGGAAATATGCAAACAACCGCCCACCTGCACAGAACCAGGGGTGCAGGTGCGGACCTGCACCCGGTGCGGCCATAGCCAGCGGGAGACGGTGGAGGCTCTGGGCCATGCCTATGACCAGGGACGGTGACCCAAGCGCCCAGCTGCACCAGCCCCGGGATCAAGGCGTATACCTGTACCCGGTGCGGCGGCCAAGAGACCGAGGCGCGCCTCCCCTGCCCCATCGCTATGGGGAGCTGGTCACGCCCACCCACCTGTACGGAGGAGGGCTATACCACCCACACCTGCACTGTCTGCGGAGATCAGTATGTGGATTGTTATGTAAACTCGAGGGGCCACAGCTGGGACCGGGGCAGAGTGACGGCTCCGCCCACAGAGACGGCGTCTGGGGTCCGGACCTGGCTCTGCACCCGGTGCGGCGACAACCGGACCGAAGCCATCGGCCCCTGGCCCAACCCCTTTGTGGATGTGACACAGGAGCGGTATTATTACACGCCGGTTCGATGGGCCGCTGACGCTGGGGTCACCGCTGGGGTAGACAGCACCCACTTTGCCCCAGGGAGCACCTGCACCCGGGGGCAGGTGGTGACCTTCCTCTGGCGGGCCTATGGCTGCCCGGCGCCGAAGTCCGCGCAATGTCCCTTCGGAGACGTCTCACCCCAGCGCTACTACTATCAGGCGGTGCTGTGGGCGGCGGAGCAGAGGATCACCGATGGGGTGGACGCCACCCATTTCGCCCCAGACAGAACAGTGACCCGGGGGCAGCTGGTGACCTTCCTCTGGCGGGCAGAGGGCTGCCCGACCGGAGTGGGGACAAATCCCTTTGCAGATGTGGAGCGGGGACGGTTCTATTACGATGCTGTTTTGTGGGCGGCAAAGGCGGGCATTACCACGGGAGTGGACGCCACCCACTTTAGGCCCAACCAAAGCTGTACCCGTGGGCAGGTGGCGACCTTCCTCTATCGGGAATTTGCAGAATAATAGCAGACTTTCCGTGGAAACGGAAAATCTGTACCGTTTTATGGGGTGGTGTGGGCAAGGAGTCCCAAAAGTAGCATGTGCAGGGGATAGAACCAGTAGAAAGCGTATCGGATGGGGAGCTGGTGGTGGCTTCTGCGGCCGTGGTAGGTCGCCAGGAGGGGGAAGGCCGGAAGAGCCAGGGCCTCAAGGGAATGGGAATGCCCGGGAGGAAGACAAACTGGAAGGCGTAGCACATCAGGAGAAAAATTCCCCGCAGATCCAGAACCGGCCGGGTAAGCCTTGGGTACCGTGGAACAGGAGACACAGCAGCACGCCGAAAGCGCCATAATCGGTGTGCGGCAGCTGACCCAGGAGGCAGCAGCCTGCGGCGGCGGAATACCAAAATAAGGAGTGCAGGCCCGGCTCGCTGGGCGCCCGCTGGACACAACCAATGGCGCACAGGCCCAAAGCTAGGGCCCACAGGACATTCTGACCGGATGGAGCGATCCAACGGCCATAGACCATCTGATTAAAGGGGAGCTCAGACAGGAGGGCGAACAGCACCAGGCGCAAAAAGGTACTGCCGCCGGCTGTGTGTAACCGGAAGCCCTCCCCCAGAAAAAGGCAAATATGGGGAAGGCCAGCCGCCCCACGCACCGGAGCCACAGGACGCCGGGAAATAAGGTGGCCCCAATGTGATCCACCAGCATGGTGCAGGCGGCAATTCTGCGCAGGCCCTCCCGGGAGAGGCCGGATGCAATCGTCTCTTTCATGGCGCTTCAGTCCAGAGGGAGTGGCGGGTACCAGATCCTGATGTTTGGAGATGGGCGTGTTGGGGCTGGCGCCAAACCGCTTTTTATAGGCCCGGGAAAAGGTGGAGTAATCCTGGAACCCGCAATCTTCGCTGACCCGGATCAGGGGCTCCCCCTGCCCCAATCTTCTCCCGGGCCAGGAGGAGCCGCTTTTCATTCAGGTAACCGTGGATGGTGTAGCCGGTTTCCGCCTTAAACCGGCGCATCATGTAGTACTTGCTGATGTAGAACTGACGGGACAGGTGGTCGATGGACTGGGGCTCGACAGGTGCAGGTTGAGATATTTCAAGATGGCGACAATTTTCTTGTCGCAGGAGGCGGAGGCTACATATTGTAGCTGGCGCTCTTCCAGATCCCGGGTGACGGCAATCAGAAATTGTGTCAGCAGGGCCCGGTCCAGCAGCTCCTGCCCATAGCCCGGGGCGGTCTGGGAGCTGCGCATGGTCTCCAGCAACCGAATGATCCGCACTTCCTGATCCGGACGGAGGACATAGCTGTATTTTTCCGTGGCCAGGCGAAAACAAGCCCCCAGATCGGTGTCTTGGGAGGATGCCTGCCGGAGGAATTCCGGCGCAATATAGAGAATGTATCGCTCGTAGGTCTGTCCGGGTGGAATCTCCGGCCTGTGAATGGAGCCCCGGGGGTACCAACACCACATCCCCAGGCTCCAGGGCGTAGCTCTGGCCCTCAATGGCGTAGGATGCATGCCCGGAGAGCAACACCAGAATTTTGTGGAAGCTGTGGTAGTGCCAATCCACAGGTCCCATGGCGGCGTCCTTCAGATGAAACAGCCGGAAATCCTCTTCCAGATAGCCCCGGCGCATGGCATGTTCCTGGTCCATGCAGATTCCTCCCCTGGTTGAGATGCATATAGTATACCACGACGGGTATATTAAGTGCAAGCGGGTCTTGAATTCCTAGTAATCCTATCGTATTATATGGGAAGAGGTGAGAACGATGATGGTATCTACGAAGGGCCGCTACGCCCTGATTGTCTGCCTGGATTTGGCGCAGCAGGATCCGGAGGCGTACATTTCCCTCCGGGAGGTGGCGCAGCGGCAGAATATATCCATGAAATATCTGGAGAGCATTGTGGCCATGCTGAACCGGGCCGGTTTGGTCCGAAGCCTGCGGGGCAAGGGCGGCGGCTATCGCCTGACTCGTCCGCCAGAGGCCTGCTCGGTGGGGAGAGATTCTCCAGCTGACTGAGGGCACATGGCGCCGGTGTATTGTCTGGAGCCTGGCGGCGCCTGTGAGAAGTCGGAGCGCTGTATCACCTATCCCATGTGGCGACAACTGGATCAGTTGATTGACGGCTATTTGCGGCGGGTGTCCCTGGCGGATCTGCTCCAGGGGCGGTTGCCCCAGGACCTGCCCTGCCCACAGCCGGAAGCCAACCCGGGCGCGGGCGCAGTGTGCAAGTGTGGGCAATAGAAAAAAGCGGGCGCATGCGCCCCCCATGGGCATGACAGGTTAAGGTGGTTCGGGACGCATAGAGTGCGCCTTTACAGGTGGATGTGACCGAAGGGGAACATGTGAAGATGAACCGGGTATGCGTAGGGAGCGGTCTTGACCGCTCCGCCTGCACAACCTTTCGCCTTCTGCAGAGTTCCATTTCCTGCCGGGCGGAACGGTCAAGACCGTTCCCTACACCCCGTGTGAATATACACCAGCTGCCTGTCCATGTAAACACGGATTCCTGAGACCCAAAGGAAAGCGACTACTGTGGAGAATCCTGGAATTCCTATTGACTTAGTAGGAATTGTGTGCTAGAATGCCTTCAGCGAGAAATGACGAATGGTCGAGGAGGACGGACAATGGCGATTTATCAATCTGTGGAGGAGCTAACCGGGCGGACGCCGCTGGTACGGCTGGGGCGGTTTACGGCCAGCCGGGGGCGCGCGCAAATCCTGGGCAAGCTGGAAAGCCGGAACCCAGGCGGCAGCGTGAAGGACCGGGTGGCCCCTGGAAATGCTCCGGCAGGCAGAGGAAGACGGCCTCCTCTTTCCCGGCGGCACCATTGTGGAGCCCACATCCGGCAACACTGGCATTGGCCTGGCGGCCTTTGGGGCGGCGAGAGGCTACCGGGTGATCATTGTCATGCCTGAGACCATGAGTCCGGAGCGGCGGAAGTTGATCCGGGCCTATGGAGCGGAGCTGGTCCTGACGCCTGGCCCGGCGGGGATGGCCGGGGCGGTGGAGAAGGCCCGGCAGCTGCAAAAGGAAATTCCCGGGGCGTGGATCCCTGGGCAATTTGAAAATGCCAGCAATCCCAAGGCCCATTTTCGGACCACGGGGCCCGAGCTCTGGGCGGATACCGGCGGACGGCTGGACTTTTGGTGAGCGGCGTGGGAACCGGCGGCACCATCACAGGCACGGGCCGGTATTTGAAGCAACAAAACTACAAGATCAAGCTGGTGGCGGTAGAGCCCTGCCGCCTCCCCCCCCTGCTGGAGGGTGGCGCGGCTGGCCCCCATGGGATCAGGGAATCGGCGCCAATTTCATCCCTCGTGTTCTGGACACCCGCCTCTATGACGAGGTGATACCGGTGACGGAAGAGGAGGCTTATCAGGCCGTCCGGGATGTGGCCCGGCTGGAGGGCCTTCTGGTGGGCATCTCCTCCGGCGCAGCGCTGGCGGCGGCAGTTCGGGTGGCAGAGCGGCCGGAAAACCAGGGGAAGGTCCTGGCGGTGATTCTGCCCGATGGCGGAGAACGGTATTTATCCACCGGTCTGTTTTCAGATTGACGGAGGTGCAATCGGGATCCTCCCGATTTTTGATATAAATCTCAATTTTACTATACAAAGGGTGATCATATGAATCGTATTTATGCGGACAATGCAGCTACCACCCCAATTTCTGCAACGGCCCGCCGGGTTCTGCTGGAGACTATGGACCGGGCCTGGGGCAACCCCTCTTCCCTCCACACGACGGGCCAGGAGGCGGCAGAAGTGCTTCTGAAGGCCCGGCAGGATGTGGCAAAATGCTTGAATGCTGCCCGGGAGCGGGAGATCACATTCACCTCCGGCGGCGCGAGGCCGACAATCAGGCCCTCCTTTCTGGGGCCATGCTGGGGAAAAAGAAGGGCAAGACGCACATCATTTCCACGGCCTTTGAACACCACGCCGTCCTCCACTGCCTGAAGCGGCTGGAGAAGGAGGGGTTCCAAAGTGACCCTCCTGGACGTGGGCCGGAAGGGCTTGGTGACGGCGGAACAGGTGGAGGCGGCCATCCGGCCGGATACCTGCCTGGTATCCGTCATGTTTGCCAACAATGAGGTGGGAACGATTCAGCCCATCACAGAAATTGGCACAGTTTGCCAGAAGCATGGTGTGCTGTTCCATACGGACGCCGTCCAGGCTGTGGGGCATGTGCCCATTGACGTTCAGGCCATGCACATCGATCTGCTTTCTCTGTCCGGCCACAAGTTTGGGGCCCCCAAAGGGAGTTGGCGCGCTGTACGCCCGGACAGGCGTGTGGCTTACCAACCTCATTGAGGGCGGCGCCCAGGAGCGGAGCAAGCGGGCTGGGACGGAAAAACGTCCCCGGCATTGCCGCCATGGCGGCCGCTCTGACCGAGGCATGCCAGGAGATGGAAGAGACTGGAACTCGGGTGTCCAAGCTCCGGGACCAGCTGTTGGAAGGCCTGAGCCAGATTCCCCTGGCTATGGTCAACGGCGACAGGGAGCACCGGCTTCCTGGCAATGTAAATGTTTGCTTCCAGGGGATTGAGGGCGAATCGCTGCTGCTGCTGCTGGATGCCAAGGGGATTGAGGCGTCCTCTGGCTCTGCCTGTACCTCTGGGTCTCTGGATCCCAGCCATGTCTTTGCTGGCCCTGGGACTGCCCCACGAGGTGGCCCATGGCTCCTTGCGTCTGACCCTCAGCGGAGCCAACACCCAGGAGGATGTGGACTATATGCTCCAGGAGATTCCCCAGGTGGTTTCTTACCTGCGTTCCATCTCCCCGGTGTGGGAGGCAATTGAGAAAGGAGAGATTCATTATGCTGTATAGTGAAAAGGTTATGGACCACTTTACCCACCCCGGAATCTGGGCAAGATGGAGGACGCCGACGGCGTCGGAGAAGTGGGTAACGCCAAGTGCGGCGATATCATGAAGATCTATATCAAGGTGGAAAACGACATCATTACGGATGTGAAGTTCAACACCTTCGGCGCGGTTCCGCCATTGCCTCTTCCTCTATGGCGACGGAAATGATCAAGGGGAAGCCCATTTCTGAGGCCCTGGAGCTATCCAACAAAGCGGTGGTGGAGGCCCTGGATGGGCTGCCCAGCCACAAGATCCACTGCTCCGTCCTGGCAGAAGAGGCCGTTCGGGCTGCGGTGAAGGACTATTATGACCGCAATGGCATCGCCTATGACAAGGAGAAGTTTGCCGAACACTGTGCCGCCTGCCACGAGGGGCACTGCCACTGCGACTGACAAGCACACAGGAAGCTGCTGCAAGATGCGAGCGAATCAGGACTTCCCTGCCGCACTGCATGGCGACAATCCGCCATGCGGCATGCAGCTGGGGCGCTCCTGGCCGTTTCGGCTTGCGGCAGCTTTTTTCTCAATCTGGAAACCAACTGTCAGATTTGCTCCAAGCTGGGGCTGCAGCTGGGGATGACGGAAAACCATGTCCCCGTGCAGCGGTACCGCATAGGCAGATGGCGAAAGCAGAATCTGAAAACAGGAAGGAGTGATGGAATGAAGGAAGAAAGCTGGACGAAAGTGATGGAAGAGATCAGTGATATCCATGTTGTGGAAGCGGTGCGGCTCGAAGGAAGCACCGCCGTCCCCTGTGGATGGGCCTCATAGCGGTGGCGGTTGTCGCAGCGGTGGTTGTGGGGAACCTGTTTTGGAAAGAAGAAAAGCCTGTCATGCCCACGGCGCAGGCGGTGAGCTTGGCGGTGTATCCGGAGACAGCGGTCTGTCCATATCTCTTGGGCAGCGGTCCGGAAAATGGAGAGCGGATGAAACCGTGGCTGAATGATCGGGTTGCCCGGGCCACCTGTTCCAAACAGTACCAAGGCGCCCTGGATGGATTTCTGGCTACCACCATTCCTCAGCTTTTGGCGGGACACGAGGGGCAAAAACCGGATGTACTCTCCCTTGAGCCTATATATGTCCCTGGCCATGTTGGCGGAGATTACAGACGGCGAGAGTCGGGAGCAGGTGTTAGGTCTGCTGGGCGCGCCGGATCTGGAGACCTTGCGCCTCCAGGCCCAGGCGGTGTGGAAAGCCAACTATGTAAATGACGGGGCAAGCACCCGCATTTTGGCCACCTCCCTGTGGCTGAGCGAGGATGTGGATTTTGTCCAGAAGACCATGGATCGGCTGGCGGAAACGTACCATACCTCTTCCTACCAGGTGGAAATGGGGACCCAAGGAACCAACCAGGCCTTGCGAGAGTGGATCATCGAGCAAACCGGCGGCCTGCTGCAGGAGCAGGCCCAGGGACTGGAGTTCCATGTAGACACCGTCCTGGCGTTGGCCTCCACGGTGCACTACCGGGCAAAGTGGCAGTCGGCCTTTGCACCGGAAAGGACACAGGGAATGCTGTTTTACGGCTTCAAGCGGGCGGTAAACTACAAATTTATCAAGCAAAGGAGCGTACTACAGTATTACCAGGGAGAAAACTTTTCTGCGGTATTTCTGCCCATGGAGGGAGGTGGGGGCATGTGGCTGATGCTCCCCGAGGAAGGCGGTCTGCCCGAGGAATTGCTGAACAGTGGAGAGGTGGTCCGATTCCTTCTCAATCAGGAGATCTGGGAAAACAGTACATATCCCATGGTGGACTTGATCATTCCCAAGATGAATATAACATCAGACCTGGATCTGCGCCAAGAGCTCCAGGCGCTGGGTGTTACCGACGTATTTGATGCCCAGGTTTCGGATTTTACACCGATGACGGAACAGAAGAATGGAATTTGCATTGGCGAGGTCAGCTATGCGATCCAGGTAGTGGTAGATGAGGAGGGATCCAGCGCAGCCGACTACACCGTCATGGGCATGGAAGGTACGCACGCGACTCAACCAGAGGAAACGATTGAATTTGACGTGAGGCGCCCGTTCCTCTATGCAATCACAGGGGAGGATGGACTGCCCCTGTTTATAGGGACCTATTATGAGCCTGATGTGATGTCCCAGTTGTCGGCGTCCAAATCCCGGTAGGCATAGACCCGCTGCCAGGTTCCATCAGAAGCCTTCATCACGCTGCTCCGATGGCGGCTCAGGAGGCGGACAATTTGGTATACGTCAATCCAAATTTCACTGTTACACTCCTTTTGACTTTCGTCAAAAATCAACTCCAGGCCAAAGTGCAGGTGGACGGTCTCAATGTTGTTGACATTTTCATGGGTGGAGTATCCGGTGCGGCCCATGAAGCCGATGACCTGGCCGGCCTGGACCTGATCTCCCTCCTGGAGGCCGGGGGCGAAGGGGGTGTCCTTTGCAGATGGGCGTAGTAATAGTAGCGCCGGCTGTCCAGGGAGCGGATGCCCACCCGCCAGCCACCGTATTGGTTCCAACCCATGGCTTCCACCGTGCCGGCTTCGACGGCCACAATGGGGGTGCCCAGGGCGCCCATAAGGTCGTTGCCCAGGTGCTTTCGGGCAAAGCCATAGCTCCGCCCTACCCCAAAGTCGTCGCAGTGGCTGTAGCCGTACCCGGCGGCAATGGGAGAAAGGCCTTGAGGCCGTAGGAGGCCTTCAGACCTGGTCCCCCGGTCTCGTCTTCCACCAGAATGGCATAGTTCCCCACCAGGCCGCCCAGAGCCGCGTCATAGGCGTCATGGTAATAGGCGTAGTATTTAAAGAGCTCTCCCAAAAAGCTCCTCGGGGCTCTTGCCGGACTGCAGGTTCTGGTATGCCTGCTCCACCGACTTTGCCGTGACCTTCCCTCCGGTCCGGCAGGCTGCCAGGGCCAGCAGGTCGATCCAGCTCACGGGCATATCCTGCTCCTGGGAGCGGATATCCAGGGAGGGCCTTGTCCATGGCTTCGTAGGAGACGTTGAAATCCACCCATTTGATGTAATCCTCTGCCCCATGGACCGGGACTACCAGAAGCGCCAATATCAGGATCCAAGTCAAAAACCGCCGTTTCATACAAAACCACCTCCGTGGTATTGTGTGAAGCGGCGGAAGCTCTATGCCAGGAAATTTTTTGCAAACAAAAAAAGCGCTGCAGGCCGGACACATAGGTGCCTGCTTTCACGCGCCTCCGTTGCACATTTGGAAATCAGTCGGCAACCTGTGTTTTGAAATAGATTTGTTTATGCCCTGCGTTGTGATGGCGTCTTATAGGCGGACTGATGTATCCGTTTATGGTAGGCATTACGAATTTGCAAAAGATGGGCAGGAGATATGGGATGTTTCCGCCGGGCGGACACATAGGTCCGCCCCTACGATGAGTATCAACACAGTGCATAGACAGATTCTGTGGTGTTATAGTTCAGATTTGCCATCTATAGCAGGAAAATCGCTATGAGAAATACGCCCCCAATATCTACCTGTCCTCCAAGTCTGCCGTAGGGGCGGACCTATGTGTCCGCTCAGCAGAAACTACCCTGCTCTTCCTGCCTATGTTCGGCGAATTTGTAATGCCTGCTATGGGCGGACACGTAGTTGCTCCTATGGACTTGATTGTAACCCGATTTGAGCAGTTACAGCGTACTAGGGGCAGTTTACAGGAGACTGCAAACTGCCCCGCATTTTGTGGGTATACGTTACACCCTGGCGGAGGGTGCCTTCGTACGGAAAGCAGGTGGTTATATGATCTTGAGAATTTCCTTTGCTTGCTCCACAGTGCAGGTCAGGTCTCCTACTAGATTGTCATAATATTCCTGGCCTTGGTTGTGGATCATATTCGTGCGGCACGTGAGGAATGTTTCGCAGTCCATATAGTGCATATCTGTACACGAGAAGTAGATTCGGTACTTTTCACTCTCCCCAAACAGATCTTATACTCGCTCTGATCAAATTCTTCGATCGTGGCCGTATCGTCTTTCCGAATTGCCAATATCCGTAGAATCCAATCTAACCATCCATAGCTTTCCTGGATTTCATCATGGTTCATTTCTGCATAAGCCTGCATGAGTTGGATGTTTGCGATATATATTTCTGTACGTTCAGGACATGCATTTCGGATCACTTCCACTTGGCCAACCCACTCCTCTGGAAGATGGATTTCCAGACCTATATCTTTTACCGTGACGGTCTGGTCTTGACCAATGTAGTGATAAAGCTGATCGCCTTCATTGTAAACCTCAAAATTCTCATCGTCGATGGTGTAGGGCTCAGTACTATCCACAGGCACTTCTGTTGGGAGTTTGGTTTCTTCTGGAATAGAAACCATGGGCTCAGAAGTTTGTGTGGGAGTAGAAGTCATTATCTCATCCGATGGGTAGGGCTCGCCTTGGGGATTGCATGCGCACAGAGATGCGAACATCACGATGGTCAAAGACAGGGAACAAAACTGCAAAAGTTTTTTCATAACAAACCTCCCATAAACCAAATGGTGCAATCAATAGATCCTGATTTTGAAGGTATGGGTTTCTTTACAGCTATGGGCTTCTGTAGTGGCCACGTCCCGCGCTGCCACCACCACGGTGTACAGGCCACGCTCACTGAAAGTATAGTTCACTGTTGCGCTGGACGTGTTGGTAAACTCATACCAGGAAGTATATCCACTAGGCTTTGTAACACCGATGGCGATACGGAAGCATTTTCACATTGGCTGTTCCGGTGATTGCCTTTGTAGTTCCTGCTTTCAAGGGCTTCAGTAGTGAGCCCGTAATGGTCAGTTTGCATTCACCGCACCTGGTGCAATAGCAAGAGGTACCAGTAGAGGAAGAGGCATAGGTATGACCGGAGCTGCTACAGACTTTGCTCCGAATCATCGCTGATGGAATGATAACACGGATGGAGTGTGAAATAAATTGGCTGTAGTCTGAAAGTTTTGCTGCTTTTCGCATGGGGGAATTGGCGCAGAATGTAATATTGCTAAATCCAACTCCCGTTACACCAGTGGCTACAATCGCGTGACCGTGATTTGTGCCATTTCCATAAACATGAAATACAGCACCTAATAGGCGAGTAGATGCGTTGGAAATGCTGGAAAAATTCTGGCCTGCAGGCAAGATGTACGTATTGGCACTCATGCGTGTTCCGATTTTTTCTTTTGCTGAGGCACTTACATAATCATCAAACCATTGAGTATTTGTCCAATACTTATTTGCTTGCCATAAACCATTACCATACCATACATTGTCACCGTTGGCATCCATCGGAAACTTTAAGTTATTAATATCATCGGAAGTATCGCTTCCGCCTAAACCTGCCCACACACACTGAGAGGCAAAGTTCTGGCAGTTTCCCCCAGCTTCAGTATAGTCCGAAAAATTGTCATTCTGAAAGTTCGGATTATTGCCACTACTTGCCGTATAAGAATCTGTCGTGTACGTATAAGCATAAGCCGCAGCATTGTCCCGGTTGTAATACCAGTATGTATTGACCGAATCGTTCAAGGCAGCCGGTTCCGCCCCTTCTTCCACACCGTTTTCCGGCGCTACCGTTTGGACCACCGGGTCTTGCTTTTGGTAGGCGGTCGAACTGTGCAAGGGAGGCGGCGAGGTCAAAGGAGTCCGGGGTCATGCCGTAGGCGATCATCTCTTCGGATACGATGTCTACGATGCACCAGACGCCATGGACGTTTCCGAATTTCACCTCGTACCGGTCTCCGCATTCGGTGGTTTCGCCGTCTTCCTCATACTGGAAAGTAATATGGGCGTACAGCTGTACGGTTGCGTAGTCGGCGCCGATCTCCGTATCCAGCACGGTGGTGGCGAGGGTGAAGTGGTGCCGCGTGATATTCTGTGCAGAGCGGGTGTAGCGGTAGTATGTCGCCATGTCTTCAAAGCCGCGGACATGTTTGCACAGCTCTGCCACAGAGAAGGTTTCCCCGTTCAAACTGAGGCGCTCCTGTCCGCTGATAGCTGCATGGTCAGTATATGCGGCAACGGACCGGATGGTGCCAACGGCCAAGTCATGATCCTCGTAAAGGTAGGCATTTTCCACATATCGGGTCACATACTCCACGGCCCGGTCAGCCAGGATGGAGGCGTTGTCCATGGGTTCGGAGTCGATCTTTGTGGCAGCGCTCACGCCACCGGGGGAAAGAGAAACACAGATACATAGGACAAGGATCCAAGCAAATGACTTTTTGAGCAGCTTCATTTTAGTACCTCCTGTTTGGTGATGTGCCCATACCAAATAGATCATACCTGGCTATGCCACGATTCAGCCGGGCAGCTCTCAGTCGCGGGCCAAAGCCAGCAAATCCGCTTCCCCGCGGGATCACATACCGGCTCATTGGAATCACCCCTCCCTCCAAAGAACGTGATCCAAACATGGAATGGGTCGTTACAATGCTTGTGTTCACGGCTGATGGATGAAATAAGAAAAAAACGTACTTGTGGCAAAAACAAGAAGTTTACTTTTGCGTTTTGGAAGTCGTTGGACCACCACTTTCCAGAATATGGGTGTTGTTTGCTATTAGTATAGCATATTTCCTATCATTGTCAAGCACATTAGCGAAAAAAGGGTAAGTTTTATGTGCCTGTTGTACTCCTCTGTGCGGCTCTTTTTGGACATAAAATATCTCCCCCTATCGTTGACAGTTTTGCGTTTCACTGTCTCCTTTAGGGGGAGTATATCAAAGTTTCCTTTGCAACAGAACCATGGAGTCAATACATCCAAACAGTCCGAAAGACCAGTCAGGGCTTGACCCCACAGCGAGAGGAAGCGGCGAAGCTACGTTGCAGATGTAGCCCTTATAGTTGTGTGGACGGCTTGCGTTACTCCAACGCCATTACCTTGTCCACCCGGCGGGCGTGGCGGCCGCCTTCGAAGGGGGTGGTGAGGAAGAGGTCCACCATTTCCAGGGCCAGCTTCTCCCCCACAACGCCGGCGCCCAGGGCCATCATGTTGGCGTCGTTGTGCTGCCGGGTCAGACGTGCGCTCATGAGGTCGGACAGCAGGGCGCAGCGGATTCCATGGATCTTGTTGGCGGTGATGGACACCCCGATGCCGGTGGTACAGATGACGATGCCCCGCTCGCAGCGCCCCTGGGCCACGGCTTGTGCCGCCGGTGCGGCAAAGTCGGAGTAATCGCAGCTGTCCGAGGTATGGGTGCCGAAATCCTCCACCTGGTGTCCCAGCTTCTCCAAATGCTGCTTGACTGCCTGCTTCAGGGCCAGTCCGCCGTGGTCGCATGCCAGGGAAATGTTCATGGCTTGTTCCTCCTGTGTAGTTGATATCATGTAATGACGAACCCGCCGTTCACCGGCAGGATTTGTCCTGTGATGAATTCGGCCCCAGCCAGATAGACCATGGCGTTTGCCACGTCCTCCGGCCGCCCGTTGCGCTCCAGAGGGGTTTCCTCCCGGAGGGAGTCCAGCACCTCCGGATCCACGTGGGCCACCATATCGGTGAGGATGACGCCGGGGGCCACGGCGTTGACCCGGATGCCGGAAGGGCCAAGCTCCTTGGCCAGGGCTTTGGTCAGGGGCCAAAATGGCGCCTTTGGAGGCGGAATAGGCCGCCTCGCAGGAGGCGCCCACCTGGCCCCACATGCTGGACACGTTGATGATGGCGCCCCTGTGCCGCTTCAGGAACAGGGGCATGGCGGCATTGGTGCAGAGGTAAGCGCCTCGCACATTCACCGCAAAGATCCGGTCCCAAACGGCCTGGGGCGTCTGGGAAAGAAGGCCGTAGTGACAGATTCCGGCGTTGTTGATGAGCACGTCCAGCTCTTCCAGCCCGGCAAAGGCCGCCGCCACGGCGGCCTCATCGGCAACATCGGCGCAGATGGCGGTCGCACCGGTCTCTGCGGCCACGGCCTGGGCAGCGGCGTGATGTTTTTCGTAGAGAAAGGTCACCCGATCTCCCCGGGCGGCAAAGGCCCGGACAGGCTGCCGCGCCAATCCCCGGGAACCACCGGTAATCAAAACCGACGCCATATATGGTTCCTCCCATACGAAGGACCTGCCGCAGTGCGGAGCGGTCAAGGGGGCTCCCCAGGGACATTGCGTGTCACGTCAAGTTTGGCGCAATGTCTGATGGGGAGAAACTTGACTCGCCCGCCTTTGCAGCAGGTCCAGTTGTGTTTCATGTGATTGCCTACCGCCGGCGGCTTTTTGGTGCGATGGTCTGAGTACTGACGCAAGGGAGGAAATCTTACTGTCGGATTCAGACATAAACTGCTTCAGCCGCTCCTCAAAGATCTGATCGGAGGACTTGGCCACGGTTGCCTGGGTAGGGGTCGCGGCATGGGGGCGGAATTGCCGGGACGGGGCGCCTTGGGACGGTCGTTGTTGTTCCGCTGCCGGTTTTGGGCGGGGGCTTGGGCTCCAGGCGCTTCATGGACAGGTTGATTTTCCCTGCCGGGTCCAGGGCGATGACCATGACCTTCACGTCCTGTCCCTCCGTCAGGTACTGGCGGATGTCGTTGACATAGGCATTGGCCACCTCTGAAATATGTACCATGCCTGTCTTGTTCTCCGGCAAGGCGATGAACGCGCCGAAGTTGGTGATGCTCTTGACCTTACCTTCGATGATGGCTCCAACTGTCAAATCCATACTGTGAAATTCGTCCTCCTCAGAAAATACAGACGCTCGCTTCCTACGGGTCCGGCTTCCGGCCGGTTATTCCCCACGTCGGAAAGATAATTTCCCCATTCCCCACCAGGCCCAGCTTATCCCGGGCAATTTTCTTCACGCTCTCATCGGAATCAAGCCCTTCGATGTCTGACCGAAGATTTTGATTTTCCTGCTGCAGCCCGGCGGCCTCGCCGGCCAGCTCCTGATACTGTGCCTGGTTGCTCCGAATCTGGCTCCGCTGAGATACCAGGATAACAGTAGCGGACACCACCACCAGCAGAACCACTACCTTCGTCAGCAAGGAGGATCTGCGGAATTTCACGGGTAGCTTCATGTCGTCTCCCTCCAGAGTGGGCGCCGCGCACGTTTTTACGGCGTCTATTACCGAATATTGTAACCCATTTCCGCCCAGTTGAAAAGAGAAATTTTAAGAATTTTTTGACTTTTTTCGCCAAAGCCCAAATAGGACGCCCGATCATTTCCAAGACCGTTCCCACTGCCTTCCAGAACCAACGAAAGGCCCGCCGGCAAAGTCTGGACAGGGAGAGGCCGTACCCGCTTGCGCCGGCGGCCAGACCCACGAGCTGAAACAGCTGCAGCTGGCCGTGGCACAGAGCCAGTCCCAGGTATGCCAATGTGAAAACGGCCAGGGCCAGAAAGGCCAGGTCCGCCGGAACCGTGGTCTGGGGGCACTGCCGACGCAGCTCCCGCAGGCAGTCATACGCCAGGCCAGCCCTGCCCCCAGAGCCAGGGCCCAGAGAAACCAACGGGCCTGCTCGGCCACTGCCGGGGCCATCAGCCGAAGAGGCGGGAGAAAAATCCGCCTTCCCGCCGGGGCTCCTCGTAAATGAGCGCTGTGACGGTCCCGTCTACAGCAACCTGTCCCCCATCCAGAGATAAGGTCTTGAGGTGCAGGTCTTGGCCCCGCACCAAAAGGGTCCCCCGGCTGGTCCGGAGGACCACGGCGTTTTCCTCAAAGCTCACAACCTCCGCAACGCCGGAGACGGTGAGCTTTTTTCGTTCGTCTAAGCTCAGCTTGTGGGGCTGCTGCAGCCCCCGGTCCTCCCCTTGTGCCATCTGCAATGCCTCCTGTCTGGTTTGCTTCAGTGTATGCAGGACACGGGGGGTCTAGACTTGCATTTTAACGGCCCATGCGCTCCAGCTTTTCCAGGACCTCCTGGAAGTACCGAGGCAGGGGCGCAGTGACGATTACGGGCAGGCCGGTTCTGGGGTGCCGGAAGCAGAGGGTGGAGGCGTGCAGGCACTGAGAGTCCTGGCCCAACTCCGGCTTTTTCCGCCCATAGATGAGATCGCCCAGGATGGGATGACCGAGAGACGCCATGTGCACCCGAATCTGGTGGGTGCGGCCGGTCTCCAGGTGGCAGCGAATGTGGGTGTAGCCCCGGTACCGGGTGACGGCCTCCCAGTGTGTGACAGCGGGCTTGCCCCGATCGGTAATGGTCATCCGCTTCCGGTCGGAGGGATGCCGCCCAATGGGGGGCGTCCACAGTGCCCCGATCCTCTTTCAAATTGCCGCAGACCACGGCTTCATAGGTCCGGGCCAGGGTGTGATCCTTTAACTGACTGGCCAGGACGGTATGGGCCAGGTCATTTTGGCCACGGCCAAAAGGCCGGAGGTGTCTTTGTCAATGCGGTGGACGATGCCAGGGCGCAGGACGCCGTTGATGCCGGACAGGCTCTCCCCTTGGCGTAGAGCAGGCCGTTGACCAGGGTGTCGTCCCAATGCCCGGCCGCCGGGTGGACCACCAGGCCCTTGGGCTTGTTGATGACCAGCACATCCTCGTCTTCATAGGCGATTTCCAGGTCCATTTTGGTGGGGATGACGTCCAGAGGCTCCGGCTCCGGTAGCTCCACCTGGATGACATCCCCAGGCGGGTGCGGTAGTTTTTCTTCACGGCCTCCCCCGTTGCAGGTGACGCGCCGGAGGATAAAAGGTTCTGGGCAGCGCTACGGCTGAGCCCCGGCACGGTTCCGGACAGAAAGAGATCCAGCCGCAGACCCTCCGTTTCACAGATCAGTGTCATGATGCGCCGTCCCCTTCTTTTCATCTTTCCAAAAACTCCGGTTAAAAAAATATCAGATGGATGAACAGCCCAATGGCGCCGCAGGTGATGAAGCAATCGGCTACGTTGAACACTGGGAACCGGATAAAATCTGTGGCAATCATATCCACCACATAGCCCCGGAAGACCCGGTCCAGAATATTCCCCAGGCCGCCGCCCAGAATGGCGGCCAAGCACCACAGCTCAAACCGGGCAAAGGGCAGAACCTTTTTGTGCAGTCCCCAGATGAGCAGGGCGACGAACACCACGAATACCACGATGAACAGCCACCGGTGCCCCTGCAGGAAGGAAAAAGGCCGCGCCGTAATTCTGCACACAGGTGAGATGGAGGCCCCCCCCCAGAAACGGAACCGTACTGCCATAGGCGATGCGCTCCACCACGAAATACTTGCTGATTTGATCGGCTGCCACGATCAGCAGGGCAAACAGCCCCAGGGGAATGTAGCTCATAAAAAGCCGCCCTTTCTGTCAGAAAATGGGCCGGTCCTCCACAAGGACCGGAAGAATTGGATTTATTCTACCACTTGCACCGTAAAATGTCAAAGAAAATGGGAAGATTGCGGCTGTTTTCCTCCACTTCAACCGGATATGGCGTCTGGTCCCGCTGTGCCGGTGAATTGAATGACCAGCCGGTGAGGCAAGCAGACAATGGGCCTGCCTCCGTCCTGCCAGCCGGTCTGCATACAGTCGCCCCCAGGACAGTCGGATTGGGTCACGGCAATGCGGCCCCCTGCACGGTGATGGTGTTGGTTCCGTATGGACTTTCTACAGAAAAGCTCTGGTCCTGGGCTAGGCTGACGCGCCGCACCAAAACGCCGTCGGACCAGATTTCGGCGGTCCGGGCCGGCTCCTGGGGCCAGAGCAAGGGCCAGGCCCACCAAAAACAGCCCCACCAGGAGGCAAATCCAAACTCTGGTTTTGATCATCATGGCACAATCTCCTGAAAGGTACAGCCGGTGAGGCTGGATGTGAGTCCTGCCGTGGCGTAGATCTCCCCCCCTCTGTGGTGCAAAATACGGCCTCAAAGTCCTGATTTTCCCGCCAGAAGTCGGTGGCTTCTTCCAGACCCATGATGTACAGGGCGGTGGACAAACCGTCTGCCAGAAGGCCGTCTTCCGCCACCACCGTGACGGAGGTGAGCCCAGCCTGGGCAGGCATGCCGGTACTGGGATCCAGGATGTGGCAATAGCGCACCCCGTCCGCCTCGAAATACCGCTGATATCCGCCGGAAGTGACCACAGCCCAGGTCCCCTCCAGGCAGAGGAGCCCCAGGGTTCCGGCGCCGCCCGGGTCCTGAATCCCGATCTGCCAGGGGAACCGTCTGGCTTGGCTCCATAAGTCTGCACATTGCCCCCAAGGCCAGAATGCCGCCGGTGATGCCGGACTGGGCGGCCAAGTATTCTACGGCCAGACGGCCAGCCCAACCTTTTCCCAAGGCCCCCAGATCCAGTTGCGCCTGAGTCCCCAGGCTGGCCCGGGGACCGTCCAGGTGGAGCTGTTCCGCCCCAGTGTGGGCCAGGGCGGAGGAATTTCCTCCGGCTCCGGGACCCGGTATGTCCCGGTGGTGAAGCCCCAGAGCTTGGTGACGGGATACAGGCAGGGATCCAAAGCGCCGCCAGTCCGGCGGCTCAGAGACAAGGCCTCCTGGAACAGCGGCTTGCATGGACTGGGGCAACTCCACCGTCTCCCCCGCTGTTTAAGCGGCTCACCAGAGAGTCTGGCCGGGTGACTGACAGCAGCTCCTCTTGTTCCTGAAAAGAGCCGGGATAGCTCCTGGGCTGCGGTCTCTGCACCGCTGCCCCACAGCTTCAGGGTCATCACCGTATCCATGGCGTATACCTGCGCCTCCACAGGCTGAGTGGGCTGCACCCCGGCAGGAGGAGAAGAAGTAAAAGCAACGTTCCAAGTTTGTACCAAATTTTCATAGGGGTGTCTCCTGGTGAAAAAAGTGTGACCCGGGGAACCGGGTCACACCGCAGTTTGTCGAAAAAGCCTTCTGGGATTCGCCGCCAGAAGCGGGTAAATCCGTCTGGGGGCGCTGTGGAATGGCGAGACCGTTCCCGGCAGGATGGGCATCTGTATCACACACCCCGCGTCAGACGGGGGTACACTCCCGGACGATGACGAAACCGTCTACCAGATTGGCCTCTTGCAGTTGGCCCTCAATGGCCACCTGACGTTCCATCAGGTCGGTGAGGATGACACAGCCATCCTTGCACTCCACCCGCATCACGTTTTTCATGACGATGTCTTGCGGGGACACCTGGTTCTTGTATACTGTGGAAAGACACATAATCATCCGTTCCTTTCGTGCTCCAGGGCGGTCAGCACCGTGGACAGGCGCAGATTCCCCTTCTCAAAGTCTGAGACTGCCTGCATCACCTGCTCATAGGAGCTGTGTGCGCCGGCCTCTTCCAGCTGCCGGGCCAGGCCGGCCAGCTCCTGGGCGTGGGCGGCATTGTGGCCCACCATATATTTCATCAGAGCCATCAGCTCCTCCATGGGGGTGTGCGGACAGCCGCCGCAGGCGCTGCAATCCGCCCCCGGAGCAATGCTCCTGCCCCTCGTGGCTGTGATGGTGGTCGTGGGAATGGGTGTGCTCTGCGGAAGAGCCGACATGATCGTGATCCAAATGCATAATGGGACTCCTCTCCATTGGCGATGGGCGCCAATCTTCATTTTGGCCTTATTATACAGCACCTTTTCTCCTATGTCAAAGGATTCCGCATGGGGAAAAAATATCCCCCCTCCCTCCCTTGCGCTCAGTTGGGGATACTGTTATAATAATGAAAAACAGCAAGGATTTTAGAAAGAGGAACGCCTATGACACACGATCACACTGGGTCCCCCGAGGAAGAGCACTCCCATGATCATGCTTATCTGCACGCCCATGGCATTGCTCACAGCCACGGCCATGTGCATGCCAATCAAAAAGCGGTGATCAACCGCCTGGCCAGGGGCCATCGGCCACCTGGAGAAGGTAAAGCGTATGGTGGAAGAGGGATACGACTGCTCTGAGGTCTTGGTGCAGCTGGCAGCGGTCCGCTCTGCCCTGGACAATGCGGGGAAGGTGATTTTGCAGGATCACATGCGCCACTGCATGGTGGATGCTGTGGCGCCGGGGACATGAGCGCCATTGAGGATCTGTGCCAGGCTGTAGAAAAATTTATTAAATAGGGAGAAACCAATATGGATCTAAAAACCTGCCGCTGGATGACCCGGCTGCTCTATGTGGGCTGTCTGGCGCTGGCAATCATCGCCCTCCCCCTGGACAACCAGATTCTGCGCATGGGTCTTCTGGGCCGCTGCCCTGCCCTGGCGCTGATGGTGGCCATGGTCCGGGATAAATTTTGGCGCTGCCCCAAATGCGGAAAGATGCTCCCCAAAGGGGGGAAAGGTTCGCTGCCAATCCTGTGGGTGGGAGATGCTGTAACTGGGAGTGTAACGGTCACGATGAAGCTGGATTTTTACCATTGGGCAGCGTGTCCATTAAACACGGAAATGCTGGAGCTTTTTACAGGCGTATGACCACCGATTGGAGATTCACACCCATGACATTGCAAAGCGCCCCGGCCTTGCTGGGGCGCTTGGGATGTTTTATCCCACGTTGACGGTGGTGAACGATTGTCATCGATATGTTGCCCCTCTGCGCCGGGAGTTCCTGGAGCGGCTTTGTCGCGGGGAACTACCTTCGGAGCTTCCCCTACCGTCCGGCGCTGGGCAGAACGCCGGTCACAGGGACCGTGTTGCCCATAACGAAAGAGAATGTGGACCTGGCCGGGCATTGTGTGGGACATGAAGGCTGCCCAGGATGCAGGCAGAAGGCGGCGCTCCAGGAGATGGGCCTTTCTGTCTACGGGTTTCTCCATGTACAGGAAACCGGCTGTTGGGTGGGGCAGAGTACGTCCCCTCGGTCCACGTGCCCTATGGGATCCCCGGGATCCCGGCAAGGCGTTTTTGACCTGTGTATATTTATCCGACGAAGCTTATGACTATAAGTCCGCTCCCCTTGCCGCGCTGGAGGCGTACCTGGCGGAGCGGTATGAAAGCGCCCTGGTGATTTCCGATGAGACCGGCGTCTTTCCCAACGGAGACCTGGCCTTCTTCCACCAGCGTGGCTACCAGGACCTGGGAGTGGTGGCGGAGGAGGGGGTCGTATTGTAGGTGCATCTGTTGGAGAAGCAGTTCCATAGATAAATCAATCGCGGTATGCCCCTCTTTGAGGGGGCATACCGCCTTTTCAGATTTTGGATTGGGCTGGTGTGCTCTCCGATTTTACACGCAGGCTTGATTGGATGAATAGTTCCGTACCGGTCATGGGATGGGGAAGTGAAGCTCCTGGGCGCAGAGCTGTTGGTAGGTGAGGCCCAGGCGGGCGGAGAGGGCGGCGCTTTCCGGTGTACTGTACTGGGGGTCTCCCAGCATGGGGCAGCCCAGGTAGGTGCAGTGGACCCGAAGCTGATGGGTTCGGCCGGTGAGAGGCTCCAGCTCCAGCAGGCTCCAGTGGGGCCCTGCTCCAGCATGCGGTCCGGGTTCTGGCCGGTTGCCCCTGGGGTCGATGCGCCGGAGGAGACTGGGTTTGGGGCAACGGCCAATGGGCATATCTACGGTGCCCTCCGGCCCCGGCGGCGCGCCGTACACCAGGCCGTGGTAGATTTTATGCAGATGCCCCTGGGCGTGAAGGTCATTGAGGAGCCGGTGGATGTGGGAATTCTTGGCCAGCAGCACCAGGCCGAAGGTATCCCGGTCCAGCCGGGTAGCCGGGTGAAACGCGCAGGACTGGCCGGTTCTGCGGTAGTACCCCAGCACGCCGTTGGCCAGAGTCCCGGTCATCCGGTGGCGGGAGGGGTGGATCAGGGTACCGGCTGGCTTGTCCACCACCAGAAGGTCCCGGTCTTCGTAGCGGATCTCCAGGGGCATGTCCTCTGCCGGGTATTCGGGCTCTGGGTCGTCCAGCAGCGCGGTGATCCGGTCCCCCCGGCGTGACCTGAGTGTTGGTCGGGCAGGTTGTCCATTGACCAACAGGGCGCCCGTCCATTTCAGCCGGTTCATGAGGCCAGTGGACATGTTCAGCTCCCCCTTCAGAAAGCTGGACAGGCGGCCGGACCGCAAGGCAATGTGCTCCAATTCCATGGCATTCTCCCAAGGGTTTTCTCCATTATACCGGTTTTTCCCAGAGAATTCAATTGCCTCTTTCCGGCTGTGCCATGGACCAGATTTCCAGAATGGTGATGGTGAGCACCGGGGCCAAAATCATGCCCAGGATGCCCCAAAGGCGGTATCCTATATACAGGGCGACCAGGGTCAACAGCGGATTAAGCCCCAGCTGCCGCCCCACCATGCGGGGCTCCAGGATGGAGCGGGTCAGAGCGGTGACGCCGTACAGCGCGATGAGGCCCAGGCCCAGGGCTGTCTGCCCCTTGCAGCAGCACCAGCAGGCCCCAGGGGACGAGAACGGTACCGGTACCCAGCATGGGCAGGGCGTCCACCAGGGCGATGAGCGCCCCCAGAAGCAGGGGAATTCCACCCGTAGAATCAGAAAGCCAATGGTTAGCAGCAGAAACGTGAGCCCCATGAGCTTGCACTGTGCCCGGAACCACCCGCCCAGATTGACCCGCAGGTTCTGCAGCACCGGCAGCACCCGCTGTGACCAGGCTGGCGGCAGTTTCCCCTGGAGAAAGGGACGGAGTCGAGGCAGCTGTGCGGAGATCATGAAGCTGGATACCACTGCCGTGCCCAGGAACACAAAAGTGTCCGGCAGTGTCACAATGATTTGGGAGGCTGCGCCCAGGACCCGGGAGACGGCGCCTTCTGCCAGGGCGGAGCCATTGGAGAACAGCTGGGAGATGCTCTCCTCCAGCCCCGGCCGCAGCCGCTCCGGCGCGCCTTGGGCCAGGTGGTACAGCCAGCCCTGGACCCGGTCTGCGGTCTGGTCCAGACCGTCCACAATCCCCGGGAGTCCGGCGGCCAGGTGGTCCACCTCCTGCAGGGCCAACCGCCCCAACAGGTACAAAAGACCCAGAAGCAGCAGGTATACTCCCCCAATGGCCGTTCCAGCAGCCAGTCCCCGGGGAATTTTGCCCGTCGGGACAGGAACTTGGCCAGAGGTTCTGCCATCCAGGCCACAGCCAGGCCCACCAGAAACGGAAGGGCCAGGGGCAGCAGATAGCGCACGGACAATAGGACCGCCGCCAGGATCCCCCCGATGATGAAAAGCCGATATCGATTGCCTGTACTCCGCATAGCTCCTCCTGACGCACAATCTATGCCATTATGCAGAAATTCCTTGCATTTCCTGAGAAATATGCTACAATACATATGGGTTAGGGGCCCAGAAAACTAGTGAAAGCGACTACAGGAGGCGCCTTATGGCAAATAATCCAAAATATTACATTATTGAATCCTCTGCTCTGCCGGAAGTCTTTTTAAAGGTGGCGGAAGCCAAGCGCCTGTTGGACACAGGAGAAGCGGCTACCGTTAACGACGCGACCCGTCAGTCGGGGATCAGTCGCAGTGCCTTTTATAAGTATCGGGATTCCATTCTCCCCTTCCAGAACCTGATGGCAGGCCGGATCATCACATTTCAGCTGACGCTCCACGATGAGACCGGCAATCTGTCCTCCCTGCTAACCATTTTTGCCCAATGGGGCGCAAATATACTCACCATCAACCAAACCATTCCCACCAATGGCTGTGCTGGGGTGACCATCTCTGCCGATACCAATCACTTGCAAACCTCTCTGGAGGAGCTTCTGCGGTATCTCAATGCCATGCAAGGCGTGGTCCGGGCGGAGATTCTGGCAGGCTGACGCCCCAACGATATATGCTTCTCTATGGCAGCTCTTGGCGTTTGCTGGGGGCGCCATGCTTTGCTATCTGTGTCAGGTTTTGCCGGATTCTTTCCGGGAATACGGTCACCGGGGCATACAGCTGCATAAGATGCCATGAGACAGCAACGGCTGTCTCATGGAGGTGATACCATGCTGATTGTGCAAAAATTCGGAGGGACCTCTCTGGAAGGGCGGGAGCGCATTTTTGCGGCGGCCCGCATCATCACCCAGGCGGCCAAACGGGGCAGCCGGGTGGTGGCGGTGGTTTCCGCCCAGGGGCAGACCACCGATGAGATGATTGCCCAGGCCATATCCATCCATCCCCGGGTAACCGCCCGGGAAATGGACGCGTATCTCTCCACCGGGGAGCAGGTTTCGGCGGGGCTTCTGGCCATGGCCATCCAGGCCATGGGATACCCGGTGGTTTCTCTCACCGGCTGGCAGGCGGGCATACACACCGACGGCACCCATGGCAACGCCCGGATTCTGGGGCTGAGCAATGACCGGATTCTCCAGGAGCTGGACCGGGAGAAGATTGTCCTGGTGGCGGGTTTCCAGGGGGGTGGATCAGGCGGGAGACATCACAACCCTGGGGCGCGGCGGTTCCGATACCACAGCGGTGGCCCTGGCGGTGTTTCTCCACGCCGATCTGTGCCAGATTTACACCGATGTGGACGGCGTCTACGACAAAGATCCTAGACTATATCCCGATGCCATGAAATTTGACTGGATCTCCTATGAAAAGATGCGCAGGCTCATTGCGGGGGGCGCTCAGGTGCTCCACGACCGGTCTGTGGAGCTGGCACAGCGTTTTGGGCTGGCCATAGAGGTGCTGTCCTCGTTTACAGGACAGCCCGGCACCATTGTCTGCGCGGAAGGAAGCGGCACATAACACCCAATGCCGGTAATGCAGTATATCCTGTCCCGGGCTCCGGTATGATTCCGGGGCCCGGTGAATAGGCTTTGGCAGGGGGGATTGGGATGAAACGACTTTGCTGCGTTGGGGCATTGATGACAGCCCTGCTGGGGACGGGGCTGCATTTCCTGTATACATGGCGGCCCATTGCCCTCTTTGGCCTGTTTGCGCCGGTCAATGAGAGTGTTTGGGAGCACCTGAAGCTGCTTGTTTGGCCGTTTCTATTGGTCTGCGGTCTGCTGGCCCACTGGGCGCCGTCGCGACCCTCCTTCTGGGCGGCGGCCTGCGGGAGCCTGCTGGTGATGCCGCCGGTCTTGCTGGGGATCTGGTATACGGCCCGGTATGGCCTGGGGGGTGGAATCGGTGGCGTTTGACATTGGGCTGTACTACCTGGTCATTGCCTTGGGATTTCTGCTGCTGTGCCGCTGGGAGCAGGTAGCCTGGACGGGCGTCAGGTGGGAATCCTGGTGATGCTGGCAGGGCTGTGGGGCGGTATGCTGCTGATTGGTTCTGCTGCGCCCTTGGACCTTCCCATGTTCGAAGCGTGAAATTCGTTCGACGGAACCTGGCAGGCTTTGCCGGGTTTTCCGAAAACTCCGGAAAATATCTGGAAATTTTCTTGAAAATTTTCAGGTTTTTCGGGGTTTTGTCGCTTTTTGCGGTATTTTTTCTGTTCTTTTGGAATCAAATGTGATTCAATAGAAATGGGGAGGCGAGGACATGACCAGAAGCATTTTAATGTACGAACGGCCGTATCATGACGAAAAGGGGGCCCGGTATTTGCTACAATACTATCTCCTCATTGATGAGGTGGTGTTTGGATGTAACAGTCTGGAGATCTACGGCGCCAAGACGCTGCTGTTTCAGGGGGACGCGCTACTGGACCAAAAGGTGATCCGGGGTCTGACGCCCTTTGGACCGAAGATTACGGCCATTCTCAACTGCCTGGCGGACGGCCTGATTCCGCCCAAGGCCATGGAGCATATGGTTTTTGACATGGTTTGCGCCTGATACGCGGAAAGGACTGGACATAGGGAAAATCGTTTGCTATAATGTACAAAAGCATACGGAGAGGAGCAAATCCTATGAAATGTCCTTACTGCGGAGACCAGGAGAGCAAGGTGGTGGATTCCCGCCACTCTGACGATGGTCTCAGCATCCGCCGCCGGCGGGAGTGCCTGTCCTGCCAGAAGCGGTTTACCACCTATGAAACGGTGGAGAGCTTGCCCATCATTGTGGTGAAGAAGGATGGCAGCCGCCAGTCCTTTGACCGGAACAAGGTCCTCAACGGCATGGTCCGGGCCTGTGAGAAGCGTCCGGTGCCCCTGGCCGCTCTGGAACAGGATGTTTCGGAGATTGAGCAGATCCTGCAGAACTCTCTGGAGCGGGAGGTCCGCTCCGAAACCATTGGCGAGCTGGTGATGGAGCGGCTGAAGCGGCTGGATGAGGTGTCTTATGTGCGGTTTGCTTCGGTATACCGGCAGTTCAAGGATGTGCATAGCTTTATGGATGAGCTGAACAAATTCCTGGAAGAGAAATGAGGGGAGGGCCCCATGACAGTTTGGAGAATATTCAGTTTTTTAATTTTGGTGACACCCCTATTCTGCCTGATTCTGGGGTTGATCTGCTGGCGGTATCCCCCCAAGGGGCCCACATGGCTCCTGGGCTATCGGTCCCGCCGGGCCCGGGCCAGTCAGGAGGCTTGGCAGTTTGCGCAGAATGTGGCGGGCCAGATCTGGTTTGGCCTGGGACTGGTGCAGACCGTGGTATTTGCTTGGGTCTGTCTGGGCATGCAAACCTGGAGTGTGGAGGCCCAGTGTCAGGCGGCGCTCATCTCGATTCTGGTGGAGGATGTCCTGGTGCTCCTGTCTATTATTCCAACGGAAGTTCTGCTTGTCCGCCGGTTTGGCCGACGGAGTGCGTCCCGCCCCAGTAGGGACCGGCGCGGAACACGGTGAACACATCCTGCCTGTGGCAGGTCTGCAATCTATGGAAAAGAAGCCTGGCTGAACCGGATGAGGAACAGTCAAGGCTTCTTTTTTCTGCTGGTTATCCCAGCATGACGTCCAGCAGCATCATCAGGGCAAATCCGAATACGATCCCCATGGTTGCAAGATAGGGCTGGGCTTTTTTGATTTCTCTGACATTCGGGGATTAACTCATGTACCGCCACCAGAATCATGGCGCCTGCGGCAAAAGAGAGGGCATAGGGCAGAATGGCTTCCACATAGACCACCAACAGAGCGCCGATCACACCGGCGACGGGTTCCACCAAACCAGAGGCCTGCCCAATCAGAAAACTCTTTTTCCGGGAGTAGCCTTCTCTTCGCAGGGGGGAAAGACACAGCCGCACCCTCGGGGAAATTTTGCAGTCCGATTCCGACTGCAATCGTGATGGCGCCAATGAGACGTTCCGTGGTATAGCCGTCCCGCTGCAGGGCGCCAAATGCAACGCCTACCGCCAGCCCCTCCGGGATGTTGTGCAGTGTGATGGACAGAACCAGCATGATGATTCGGTTGAGCCGTTCGCGATTCTGATTTTGGATGCTGTCAGCGTTTTTCCGGGCAAAGGACACGATTTTGTCGGAACCCCACATGAACAGTGCACCCAACAGGAAGCCGGTGGTTGCCACCACGTATGCAGGCAAGGTGGAAGCGGTCTCCGCCCGCTCAATTGCCGGCTGCAACAGAGACCAGAAGCTGGCCGCAATCATCACACCGGAGGCAAAGCCGAGCATGAGGTTCATGGCCTTTTGATTTGGGGATTTGAAAAACGCGACAGTGGCAGCGCCCAAGGCCGTTACAAACCATGTGCCAAGGGTTGCGGCCAACGCCAGTAGGACAAAATGATTCATTTCGCACACCTCCTATACCCAGTATATCGCCCTGCGGGGATAGGGTGCAGCGTTCGGGTGAAAAGCCACAGGATGAAAAGAACAGGTCCTTCTGGTGCATTGGCTGGATAGAAAGAAAAGAGCAGGTGCTTTCGTTGTGGAGAATTCCGCAGGGCAACAGCATTTACTTTTGGGCAAAAAAAAGCCGACAGAGAGTCATTATTCATCGCAGCTTTGGCCATTTTACGGCGCAGGCTCACTCGTTTGCCTATGTCCGCCTGCTTTAACAGGTGTAGCGCTTCTTTTCGGATAATATTTAGGTTGAGTGGAGAGTTGTCTTGACGCGCACGGCAGGCATCTTCACGGAACACAACACCCAATTGCCAGTGAAGTTGGTTTTCAATGCTCCAGTGTTGGCGCACGGCATGAGCGAAGGCTTCAATATCCGTCAGCGAGGTAAGAAAATATCGACAATCTTCTATCAATTCTCCGTTTTTTCTGAATGACGGTTGATCTTACCATTCCAATGCCTTGCAGTCCTGCCCAATCTGCCCGCTGTGTCAGCCAACTTATATCTGTTTCCAGAAAATACTCCCGACTTTCTATTCTTCCATGATCCTTGTCATTCGTTTTATGCGAAGCCACGCGCTCATTTTCAAAGTAGAACTTCACATCTTCCAGCAGTGCAGGCTGATTTCCCTTTAATGCAAGAACGTAATCAGCTCCTCCTTGCCTTATTTGGGCAGCAATTGCCCGTTGACAGCTCATGGCATCCGCAGTGACAGTGCTTCCTTTCACGTCCAGTATGTCCAGCAGTTCGGGTACGGCCGTGATCTCGTTGGACTTTTCCTCCGTCGCAAAGCTGCCCCAGTGTGATTTGGCTCTCTGTTACCCATGCGCTCACCACATGGTAAGCTCTATGCTGCTCATTTCCACTGCCACAGATCGTTTTGCCGTCAAGTGCCACTGTTTTTCCTTCAACAGCCACTACATCTTGCAGCACGGTGGCTAACCCCTGCGGGTCTATGCGTTCAAATACTCGCCGAAAGGTGTCACTATCCGGTATGCCATTAGGTAATTCGAGCACATTTTTGAACCATTCCATTTTTTCCGTATCCGGTATCCTCCATGTGCACAAAATCTGTCCCGCCGCAAATGACCGACACCAATCCGATGAAAACGATGTCCACCAGTTTATGGCGGATGTTTCCCCATGGCCTGCGTGCATCTGTAACCGTATCTAATGATTTTAATAGCTTTTTCATCTTATTCACCTCGTGGTATCATGATACCACATTTGAGATGATTTTTAAATGCTGTTGCCCTGAATTATATGGTTTTTCCCTTTGACAGAAGGAATCCCGTCTGTTATACTATTTCCACTCTTTGCACTGCATACCAACTACAGTACAAACTGATCAAGCCAGGGCTAACGCCTGGAGCCGGGTCACGAATTACGATTACTGGTTCCGTGGGTGTTATTATATGCACCCGCGGAAAGCAAGTGCCATAGAGTTATCTTATAAGCCATTTGGAGGTAACTATTATGGAAAATCATTCCCGCACCAAGCGTCCCCAGGGCGCGCCATTCCACCCGAGCAATTTGAGACAACCGCCGTCCGGGTATCCATGGTCAGCATTATCGGAAACGCAGTTCTCTCGTTGTTCAAAAAATCCTTGCCGGAATTCTTGCCCACCCGGTGCTATGATCAGCGATGCCGTTCATTCGGCGTCGGATGTGTTCAGCAGCATTATCGTTATCATCGGTGTGAAAATTTCGGCAAAGGACTCAGACAGAGATCATCCCTACGGACATGAACGTTTTGAATGTGTGGCCGCCATCGTGCTGGCAGTGACTCTGATTATTACGGGCCTGTTTATCGGGCATACCGCATTGGAGCAGATTACTGCCGGCAGTTCACAGCAGCTCACTGTTCCGGGACTTCTGGCCATGCTGGCGGCCGTCGTTTCCATCATCGCAAAGGAGGCAATGTACTGGTATACCCGGTTCTATGCCAAACGGCTGGACTCCGGCGCGCTGATGGCGGATGCCTGGCACCACCGCAGTGATGCCCTGTCCTCTGTGGGTGCGCTCATTGGCATTGCCGGAGCGCGAATGGGCTCCCCCCTATTCTGGATCCCATTGCCAGTCTGGTTATCTGCGTGTTTATTCTCAAGGCCGCCTTTGATATTTTCAAGGATGCCATGGACAAAATGGTCGACCACTCCTGTGATGAAGAGATGGAGGAAGCTCTGCGGCAATGCGCTTCGGCACAGCCCGGTGTGCTGGGCATCGACCTGCTTCAGACCCGTATCTTCGGCGCCCAGTTCGTGAAGGTGAAGCATATAATGGTACATGTGAATCCCGTACAGCCCGCTCGGGGTACGAACGCAGAAGGAGAACCACAGATATGACAGTAAGACTTGCCCGAAATACGATCAAGAATTACAACCCCTCCCTGATCCTCGGTGCAGGTAATGGACATCCGTCATGATGGGGTCGTAGGCAATGCGTTCCACCTCGTAAGTCAGCACACCAAGTTCCTTGAAAACGTCGCCCAGATACTCCTGCACAGTTTCCAGGGCGGCGTCCAATTCTTCTGCGGTAAAGGGATATAAGGAGATTTCCTCTTGCTCTCGGCGCACTTCAAAAATCCGGGGGAACAGTGAATGCCGTCGGTTCAGAATCAGTGATCTCCGGCACAGTTGTTTGCTCTGAGGGCGGCGTCGATTCCATCACTCCATCGGTTGCAGGACTTACAGCCTCATTTTGCTGGCAAGCGGTTAGGCCAAATAGCAGTGCAAAGGTAAGCAGCATTGTAAATGCCACCGTATAGCGTTTCATAGGAATTCCTTTCATTGTGTCTTTCCTCCCTTTCGTAATTGGCTGTTTCTTACGGCCTTCACCTATTAAGACATGTCGAATTGCCAAAATAATACAAAGAATCACAAAGTTTTCCTGGCCATTCGCCCGCATGTCGTTCTTCTAACCAATCGTCCAGCCATTTGGATACATGTGCCGGAATGTATCGCTGTCTGGAATTCCATTGGGCAGTTCTAAAAACGTGTGTAGCCACTCCTCTCGCTCTTGTCCAAACAGCTCGAAATCCTCGCCCATACAGATCACAGAGCACAATCTGATTATAAGAATATCCTCTAATTTGTGCCGCAAATTCCCCCAACTGCGCCAGAGATCCTCTACTGTCTTAATTCATTCCAGCAACTTCTGAATCTCCACCTTCATTACCCCAGCTTATTATAGCATATCTGCTCGTCTTTTTAAAAAGTAAATGCTGTTGCCCTGGAGAATTCCGGCGGGAGCATTGACTTTTTTCGTGGACCGGGTATAGTGGGAGCAAGGAAGTCCCAGCAGGACCCATTTTTCTAAAAACTTGAGGAGTGTGAATCATGAAAAAACAGCTTGCTGCCAGTTTGGCCTGTCTGCTCCTCTTGACGGGTTGCGCCAAGGCCCCCGTCACAGAGGATACCACACCCACGGATCCGAAACCACCTCCGGTCACATCCGGCCTACGGCGGCGCCAGAGACCGTGCCGGCTGAGACCGAGAAGCCTGTCGTTCATGTCAATCCCCTGACTGGGGAAGCTCTGAGCGCCCCGTACGATGGGAGCCGCCCCTATGCGGTCATGATCAACAACATCCAGGTGGCCATGCCCCAGTGTGGCACCAGCCATGCGGATATCATGTACGAGGTTCTGGCAGAGGGTGGCGTGACCCGGATGATGGCCATTTTCTCCGGTCTGGAGGGGGAGACGCCCTTGTTCCATCCGGTCCCTGCGGCCCTATTACCTGAGCATTGCCCGCCCTACGACGCCATCATGGTCCATGCCGGGGCCAGCGAGGGCGCCTATGCCGATCTGTCCAATACCGGCTGGGATCACATTGACGGCGTCCAGGGGCCAATTCCGGGAATTATTACTACCGGGTCCAGTCGCGCATTGACAATGCCGGATATGAGCACAGCCTGTTTATCGATATGGAGGACGCAGTGGCTTACGCCGAGGCCATGGACTGCCGCTTCCAGCATGAGGACTATGAAAATGCGCTCGTGTTTTCCGATCAGCCGCTGACCGGAGGAACGCCAGCCAGCCAGGTGACGGTGCATTTCCGCACCAGCAAGACCACGTCCTTCACCTGCGATGCCGGAACCAAACTCTACGCCGGTGCACAGTATGGGAGCGACTGGGCGGACGGCAACGACGGTACGGTGCTGGAGTTCCGCAATCTCCTGGTGCTCTACGCAGATACCAAGACCATTGACGACTATGGCCGTCTGGCGGTGACGCTCACCGGGAAGGGAGAGGGATACCTGATCCGGGACGGACAGTGCGTGCCCATTACCTGGTCCCGGGAGAAGGAGGACATGCCCTTCACATATGCCCTGGAAGATGGCGCCCCCCGCAACTCTGGCCGTGGGCAAGAGCTATGTGGCGGTTGTCCCACCAGAAAGCGATTTGGACCTGGAATGACCCAATCACAGACTGCCGCAAGCATCCCCGCTACAATTGGGATGTTTGCGGCAGTGTTTTGCCCGGATTTTCCAAGTGGGGCGGTGGGGCTTTTGGACAGAAGCAAAAACTGTCCCTACATTCCCAGAGCGGAGCGGGGTATGATAACGGAAATGGGTTCCGAGTGGAGGGGGATTTCTTTGCGGAAACGAGATTTGACCCGGATTCTCATAGAGGGTACGGTGGACCGGGCCCTGCGGGATATGGAACGGGATGCACACCGCTCTGTGCGAAATCTGATTGATCTGGCCCTCACCTTTTCCAAGGGGTACCTTTTGAGCGCCGGTTCCTGACCCTGTGCAGGGGCATTTTGGAGGATGAGACCGGCCCGTATTACCAGCTTCTGGACCGTGCGCTGGAAACCTGTGACCGCCAGATCCTGAAGACCTTTGGCGTCAATGTGGGATATGAAGGATGCAGCAAAGGAGCCCGGCGGATTCGGGAGGTGGAGGCGGAGCAGGGGTTTCAACGTTCCCTGGGCTCACCATCCAGGCCGGGCAACAGGGGCTGTCCCGTCTGTATTTGCAGCGCCTGGTTACGGAGGGCTCGGAGCTGGGAATTCACGTCTTTCTGCTGCAGGACCTGCAACTGGAGCAGGATGTGCTGGAGCAGTTGCTGCGGGAGTATCCCACCTGTGCATTTGTGGTGTTTACCACGGGCGCCCGGGGAGCCGATTGAATCTGGCCAGCTTGGCGCAGCATCCCAACCTGTCAGCTTTCGGTACATGGGCACGAGCCTCTGGCCCTGGAGCTGTGCCGCGCTTTGGAAGAGGAGCGGATGCCCTATGCTGTGCATGCACACCTTGGGCGGACTCCTGGTTCTGCTCTATGCAGATGGAGCGGCTGCGGAAACCCGGAAAATGGTCCATCAGAAGGTGCTGGACGCCCGAACAAACCAGGCGTACCCCTTTGTTCTCATGGAGCTGACGGAAGATCTTCTGGCCATTGACCAGGTGATTTCCGACGATCCCTGTTCCCCGATTTTCCTGGCAGACGGCCGGGCGGTGACGCCAGAGGGGGCAAGCACGGCCAATATCCGCACAGAATCCCTGGCCCAGGTCTTTCAGAAGACGCTACCGAAGGGCCTTCACAAAGACGGAATATGAAAAAGAGGTATGGAATGCTACTGTGCAGTCCATACCTCTTTGACGTTAATCGACAATGTCCACCGTGACCCGCTCGCCGCTGCGCTGGGCAACGGTTTTGACAATGGTCCGGATTTCTTTGGCGATTCTTCCTTGCCGACCGATGACCTTCCCCATATCCTCGGAGGCGACGTGGAGCTCCAGCTGGATCCCCTCTTCGCTCTCGGTCTGGTAACGCGGACTGCGTCCGGCTGGTCGACCAGGTTCTTTGCCACGTACAGCAAAAGTTCCTTCATAGCCAACGCTCCTTCGGCCATCTTACAGCACGCCGGCCTTCTTCAACAGGCCGCGGACTGTGTCGGTGGGCTGGGCGCCGTTCTGGATCCAGGTCTTGGCCTTCTCGCTGTCCACCGTGATGGTAGCGGGCTCGGTCAGGGATTGTAAGCGCCGATTTCCTCAATGCAGCTGGCCATCCCGGGAGACCGGGAGTCGGCAACCACAATGCGGTAGTAAGGAGCCTTCTTTGCACCCATTCTTCTCAGTCTGATCTTCACCATGGGGTTTCACCTCCAAATATCATAGTAATATATATCGTAAAGCCCACAGGGGCCGGTTACGAACGATCAAAGGCCGGGGAAGCCACCGGGCATCCCCTTCATGCGGCCCATGCGCTTCATTTTTTCCCTGCGCCGCGTCCGGAGAACTGGCGGACCAGCTTTCGCATGGTCTCAAGTTGGTTCAGAAGGGCGTTGACATCCTGGGGCCGGACCCCTGCGCCCTGGGCAATCCGCTGCTTGCGGCTGGCGTTGATGATGGAGGGGTTGTCCCGCTCCTTGGGGGTCATGGAGAGAATGATGGCCTCGGTCCGGGTCATGGCCTTCTCGTCCACCTTCAGGTCCTTCATATTGGCGCCGCCGGGAAGCTGGGCCAGGATCTCCTGCATGGAGCCCATGGATTTCAGCTGCACCAGCTGCTCATAGAAGTCTGCCAGGGTAAATTTGTTGGACCGGAGTTTTTCCTCCAGCTCGGCGGCCTTCTTGGCATCGTAGGCCTTCTCTGCCTTTTCGATGAGGCTGAGTACGTCGCCCATGCCCAGGATGCGGGATGCCATCCGGTCGGGATGGAAGGCCTCGATGTTTTCCAGCTTTTCCCCGGTACCCACAAACTTGATGGGCCGACCGGTGACGGCCCGACGGAGAGAGCCGCGCCACCGCGGGCGTCGCCGTCTAATTTGGTGAGCATGACGCTGTCGATGTCCAGCCACTCGTGGAAGCTCTGGGCGGCGTTCACCGCATCCTGGCCCGTCATGGCGTCCACCACCAGCATAATCTCCTGGGGCTTTACAGCGGCTTTAATGGCCTTCAACTCCTCCATGAGGGCTTCGTCGATGTGGAGCCGGCCGGCCGTGTCCAGGAAGACCATGTCGTTGCCGTGGCGAATGGCATGCTGCACAGCCGCCTTGGCAATGTCCACGGGATTGGTTTGGCCCATCTGGAACACCGGGAGCCCCAGCTTCTCGCCGCAGACCTCCAGCTGCCGGATGGCGGCGGGACGGTAGATGTCACAGGCCACCAGGAGGGGGTTCCGGCCCTGGCGTTTCATCAGCCCCGCCAGCTTGGAGCCGTTGGTGGTTTTGCCAGCGCCCTGAGGCCCACCAGCATCACCACGGTGGGACCTTTGGGGTTGATGGTAATGTGTTGTGTTTCGCTGCCCATGAGGCGGGTGAGCTCTTCGTTGACGATTTTACGATCATCTGGGCAGGGGTGAGGGACTCCAGCACATCGGCGCCGATGCAGCGCTCGGTCACCGATTTGGTGAAATCTTTGACCACCTTGTAGCTCACGTCGGCTTCCAGCAGAGCCAGGCGGATCTCCCGCATGGCCTCTTTCACATCGGACTCCTTCAGCCGGCCCTTGCCCCGGAGCTTTTTAAAGGTGGCGGATAATTTTTCAGTTAAGCCTTCAAACGCCATAATTTACTCCTTCATAGTGGCGGCAGCCTCCAGAATTTCCCGGGCCAGACCGACGGTCACCGGGTCTTTGCACTGGGCCAGGGCCTCTGCCGCTGTCCGGATGCGCGCCAGCGCCTTCCGGCAGGCGAGATCCCGGGCGGCTGCGCCAATGTTCCCTTCCATGGTCCGCAGGGCGCTTTCTGCCCGGGCCAGGGTATCGTACACCGCCTGGCGGCTGATCCCAGCCTCCCCGGCGATCTCTCCCAGGGAATAATCCTGGTTGTAATATAGCTCAAAACAGGTCCGCTGCTTGTCGGTCAGCAGCTCCCCGTAGTAGTCAAACAGCAGGGATAACTCCAGCTCTTCCAGCTTCACAGGGCTCCCTCCTATCAAGGCTTTTCCCTTAACAGCTCCCTTAGTATAGCGGATTTCCCCCAGCTTGTCAAGTAGAAGTATGGGAGTTTTACCCGATTAGATGTAGGATTTACAATGATGTGTGACGCGAGGCGGGGAGCTATGGAAATGTGGAAAACCGCGGAGCGGTTTACACACATTCCCACAGCACTACTACAATGCCTGCGGCGCTTTTCTGGATTGAAAGAAAAAAGGTGGCAAATAGGGATGGCCTGTGTTAAGGTTGAGTTGTCCAGACAAAACCGAAAGGCAGGTGCCACCCTATCCGCCATGAATAAGATAACACAGGATATGCGCTTTAAGCAAGCGGCTATTGAATATTCTTTGAAACACGGCGTTACCAAAGCCGCCATCCGCTATAAGACCTCCAGGCAGAACATCTATCGTTGGCGCAAAAAGTATGACGGTTCTATTCAGTCCCTCGCTGACCGCTCTCACAGGCCTCACAGCCATCCAAAACAGCACACAGATGGGGAACTGAAGCTGATTCAGAATATGCGCCGCAGAAACCCCAACACCGGCCTGGTGGTGTTCTGGGTTGCCGCGCGCCAGCGCGGCTACTCCAGATCCATCTCCGGACTTTACCGTGTCCTGCGCCGAATCGGTGGTATGGCTGTGAAGCTTCCAAATCCGAAGTATATCCAAAAACCTTACGAAAAAATGACATATCCAGGCCAACGGGTGCAAATTGATATCAAATATGTTCCCACCGCCTGTCTGGTTGGCGAAGCCCAAGGACAGAAATTCTATCAGTTTACTTTCCTGGACGAGTATAGCCGCTTTCGCTATTTGGAGGCCTTTGATGAATTCAGCACCTACACCACAACACAGTTCCTCAAGCATGTGGTCAAACGTTTTCCCTATGCCATAGAATGTGTCCAAACGGACAATGGCTCAGAGTTTACCAACCGCCTGAACTCCCAGGCCACCAAAAAAAACCCTCTTCGAAACTACTCTGGAAGAGCTTGGCATCCTGCACAAGCTGATTCAGCCTTACACCCCAAGGCACAACGGTAAGGTTGAGCGTAGCCATAGAAAGGACAATGAGGAATTCTATGCCTGCCACACCTTTTATTCCTTTGCTGATTTTCAAAAGCAGTTGGCGGTCAGACAAAGGCAGTATAACAATTTCCCCATGCGACCGCTCAACTGGAACTCCCCCAAATCTGTCCTCTTTTCTTACCAAAAGTCTGTAACACATCATTGACAAACCTACAAAGTATGGGAGTTTTACCCGATTAGACGGTTTGCAATCAAAATAACCTGAGTGAATCCCCCATGCCGGGTGCCAGATTTTCTGATACGTTTCGATTTGACCGTGTGTGAGGATCTGTATGTCCGCCTGTAGTGAGCACTGCGAATTTGCCGGAGGCGGATGAAGAGGGGATGGATTCCCCCGTGGGCGGACACATGGGTCCGCCCGTGGTGGGCATTCCGAATTCCCTGAAAATGGGCGGGAAACGCACAGTGTTTCTGCTGGACGGACCGATGGGCCCGCGCTTACGGTGTAGGGCGAGTTGGGTGCAATGCAAAAAAGATGGCATCCCGTATATGTTACAGAATGCCATCCTGCCCAACGGAAGATTCCGTCGGGGTTTTTCATGATATTGTTTCGATCTGTGGGCATTACCGAATGGACCGGGCGTATTCGGTGGGGGTAATGCCGAACTTTTTCCTTAAACTGCCGGGAGAAGTGATGCACGGTGGAGTACTGGAGGACCTGGGCGATTTCTGTGAAGTTCATTTTGCCTTCCCGGATCATCAGTTTGCTCTCCTGGAGCTTGGCCCGACGGATGTACTCGCCAGGGGAGATTTGCAGGTTTTTTATGGAACAGGGCTGTGAGGTACGAGGGACTGACGCCCACCTCCCGGGCGACCATGGGCACGCGGAGCTTGATCCGAACATTTTGCCCAATGTACCGCTGGGCGTGGCCGACGACTTCGTTTTCGTTGTTGATGGCATTGGCTGTGCGCAGAGGCGGGCGGGAAGAGCCCTCGGCCTCCCGCAAAATGGTCAGCAGCAGCTGGCTCAGGAGGCTGATCAGCATATCTGCCGTATATCCGTCCTCCTGGTCCCGTTCCCGCAGCATCTGCTGCAGCAGGAGCACCGCTTTCTGGGGGTGCGGAACTTCCGGTTCAGGAGGCGCTCCAGGCTGTCGCCCTCCAGGTCAAAGGTAATGGTGATATAGCTGGGGGGCGCAGTCGGGGTCGGCATACTGCATGTGCCACTGGTTGGGGCCGTAAATGGCCATATCCCCCTGGGCCAGCACCAGATCCTGGCCGCCGGCGACGCTGTGGATGCTGCCCTTTGTCCACATAGGTCAGCTCCAGCATGGAGTGCTCCTCTCCCCGGAAGAAGAAGCCCCGCTCTTTCTCGTGGTAGAAGAAGGTATACACCCGCTCCACCTGAAGCCGCCGGGACAGAGCCAGCTCCCGGACCGAGACCGCCAGTGGCTCTGCCTTGGGCCAATTGCAGTGGGCGGTCATGCGAACGGAGCAGCTTTCCTGGTAGGGCGCAATGGCAAACCGCACGCCCGGGAAGATGCGCACGGGCTTGTCCAGGTAGAAATACTGAAATTCCTCCTGCTCCTTGGCCACAGCCAGGATGCTCATACCGGACTGATAATCCAGGTACACCGATTCTTTCGGGCAATATTGATAGGTCTCCTGGGCGGTGACAGACAGAATCCGCTCCTCCCAATGGGCGCCCTTGGGCATGGCCGCGCCGTCGGAGCGCTCAGCCAGAAGATTGCCGTAGGGTGCAAAAGACAATACATTTAAATTCTGAACCATGGCACAGCTCCTCTCTGCGTACGGTTACCGTTCGTAGGTGAATTCCCAGTTGTAAATGCTGACCGTGTCCCCGTCTGCAATTCCCAGCGTCTCCAGGCGGTCGAACAGGCCGCATTTACGCAGCTGGCGGTCAAAATAGTTCCGGGATTCGTAGTCATCGAAGCGAATGTCTCCCAGAAGCCGCTCCATCCAGGCGCCGGAAACCACCCAATGTGTCCCCGTAGCGGTCAATCTCCAGCTCCTGGGGATCTCCGGCCTGAGCCAGGGGCTTCACATACCCGGCTCGTAGACCGTAATGGGGGGCAATTCCAGAAGCTTGGCGGCCACCACTTGCATCAGATGACGGGCGCCCATGGTGGTTGCAGCGGAGATTTCATAAAATTCACAGCCCATGGCCGCCACATGGTCCCGCAGCCGCTGCAGGTTGTCGGAGTCCGGCTCCAGCAGATCGCATTTGTTGGCTGCTACAATCATAGGCCGGTTGGACAAGTCCACAGAATACTCGTGGAGCTCCGCGCAAATCTTGTCGAAGTCCTCCACCGGATCCCGGCCCTCGCTGCCGGAGACGTCCACCACATGGATCAGCAGACGGCAGCGGTCAATATGGCGGAGAAAATCGTGGCCCAGACCGGCGCCCTCAGCCGCGCCCTCAATGAGGCCCGGGATATCCGCCATGACGAAGGAGACGCCTTCGTCCACATAGATGACGCCCAGGTTGGGGAATAAGGTGGTGAAGTGATAGTTGGCGATTTTCGGCCGGGCGTTGGAGGTGACCGAGAGCAGGGTGGATTTTCCCACATTGGGGAAGCCCACAAGGCCCACGTCAGCCAGTAACTTCAGCTCCAGAATCACATCCCGGCATTCGCCAGGCAGGCCCGCCTTGGCAAATCGGGGTAATTGCCGGGTGGGCGTTGCGAAGTGCTTGTTGCCCCAGCCGCCGCGTCCGCCCCGGGCCAGAATGTAGTCTTCGTTGCCGGACATATCCACTATGATCTGGTCGGTCTCAGCGTCCCGGACCACGGTCCCCGGGGGACCTGGATGATCAGGTTCTCTCCCCGCTTGCCGGTGCAGCGGGAGCCCTGGCCATCGCCGCCTGGGGCTGCCGCATACTTCCGCTTATACCGGAAGTCCATCAGGGTGGTGAGATTGTCATTGACCCGGGCACGACACTGCCGCCGTGGCCGCCGTCGCCGCCGTCGGGGCCGCCCGCCGCCACATATTTCTCCCGGTGAAACGCCACGGCGCCGTCGCCGCCCTTTCCGGCGGATACGGTGATTCTGACTTTATCTACAAACATAAAAGTGCCTCCTTTTGCCCTTGCGCCCGCCCCCGCAGGGGAGGCGCCGTCCTGTTTGCGCAGTCCACAAGGTCCATGGATTCTGCAAGCAGGACGCCTGAAGAAAAAAAGGGCCGTTGCAGGTAGTATGCAACAGCCCTTTGTCCGTTATTACTGCTCCGCGTACACGCAGCACTGCTTCCGATCCTTGCCCTTCCGCTCGAAACGGACGGTGCCGTCAATGAGAGCGAACAGTGTGTCATCGCTGCCGATGCCCACATTGGTGCCGGGATGGATGTGGGTGCCTCTCTGCCGGACCAGGATGTTGCCAGCCAGAACGAACTGACCGTCGGCCCGCTTCACGCCCAGCCGCTTGGACTCGGAATCACGGCCGTTCTTGGTGGAACCGCCGCCTTTTTGTGGGCGAAGAACTGAATGCCAATTTTCAGCATATTTACACCTCCAAAACATCGAGATAATCTGGGTATTCCTCCCGCAGACCAATGAGATAGACCATGAGGCCGCTGAGGCAGCCTGGACGGACTCTTCCTCATCGCAAACGGCGGGAAGGGTCAGGGTGATGGAGGCTTCCGCCTCGTTTACCCGGACCTTGGCCCGAGCGCCGCACACGTCATTGACGGTGCACTCGGTGAGGCTGACGGCGGCGGAGACGGCGGCACATACAATGTCCGTCCCGGCCTGGCCGTAGCCGCTGTGCCCGGACAGCAGAATCCGGTGATTCTGTCGTCCTGGGTGAAAAATTCAATCTTTGTCATGGCTTACAGGGCAATCTTGGTGATTTCCACCTTGGTGTACGGCTGGCGGTGGCCCCGGATGGACTTGGAGTCCTTCTTGGGGCGATACTTGAAGACCACGATCTTCTTGCCCTTGCCGTTCTTGACGACCTTGCCCTCTACGGTGGCGCCGGCGATCATGGGCTTACCGAACTTGGAGTTCTCCCCGTCCACCACAGCCAGAACCTGGTCAAAGGTCACGGTGTTCTCAGCCTCCACACCCAGCTTCTCGACGTAGATGACGTCGCCCTCCGCCACGGTGTACTGCTTACCACCGGTTACAATCACTGCTTTCACGATTTTGCACCTACTTTCCTTGTAGTCTCGCTCTGGGGGCGCGGGCCCGTTTGGGCGCACCAGCTTAAAGCCCCTTCAATGCGGCTTGTCTATTTTAGCATCTCAAAACAGGGATGTCAAGGGGAATTCTCCGGATTTTCACCGGTTTTGCATGGGAAACATTCCTTTCCCAGCTGCAGCGGCACGCCGTTGCGGCAGGATTTTCGTGGGGATCCGGTTTTCTGCGCCAGGCCGGTTGCAGGTTTCATCTCCCTCTGGCATTTTGCCCCAATCTGTGCTATGATACAGCCGAAATGCCTGGGAATGGGCAGGATAAGGGGGAAGAACGTTGGAACCAAGGGAATTGCTAAAGCGGTATTTCGGCCACAGTACCTTCCGGCCCGGCCAGCAGACGCTGATCGACGGGCGCTCGTCGGCCGGGATGTGCTGGGCGTCATGCCCACCGGGGCAGGAAAGTCCATGTGCTATCAGATTCCGGCCCTGGCCATGGAGGATGACCCTGGTGATTTCTCCCCTCATTTCCCTGATGGCCGATCAGGTGGCGGCCCTCAATCAGGCGGGGGTTCCGGCGGCGTACTTAAACTCGGCGCTGGACCTGGAGGCGTATCAAGAGGTACTCCATGGAATCCCAGGGGGATGTACCGGCTTTTTATACGTGGCGCCGGAGCGGCTGACGGCGCCGGCGTTCCTGGCCGCCCTTGGCAGGGTGTCGGTGTCTCTGGTGGCAGTGGATGAGGCCCACTGCGTGACCCAGTGGGGCCAGGATTTCCGGCCCAGCTATCTGAAGATTCCGGAGTTTCTGGAGCAGCTGCCGGTGAGACCGGTGATGGGAGCCTTCACCGCGACTGCCACGGCACAGGTGAAGGAGGACATCGTTCAAATGCTGGGTCTCCGGGATCCGGAGGTGGTGACCACCGGTTTTGACCGGCCCAACCTGTACTTTGGGGTGGTCCGGCCCCGGGATAAGGACGCCTGGCTTCTGAGATTTGTGCAGGAGCGGGGGAAAAAAGCGGCATTGTCTATTGCGCCACCCGGAAAAATGTGGAGTCGGTGTGTCAGATGCTGCAGGACCAGGGCTTGGCAGTCACCCGCTACCATGCAGGCCTGGGGGACCAGGAGCGGCAGGACAACCAGGAGGATTTTGTCTATGACCGCTGCCGCATTATGGTGGCCACCAACGCCTTCGGCATGGGCATCGACAAGTCCAACGTGGGCTTTGTCATCCACTACAACATGCCCAAAAGCCTGGAGGCCTACTACCAAGAGGCCGGCCGGGCCGGCCGGGATGGCGAGCCGGCGGACTGTGTGCTCCTCTATGGGCCCAAGGATGTGCAGACGGCCAAGTTCCTCATTTTAAACGGCAATGAAAATGAAGAGCGCCACCGGAGGAGCGCGCCCGGCTCCAGAGCCGGGACTTGGAACGGCTGGACCAGATGGTGGGCTACTGCAAAACCACGTCCTGCCTCCGGCGGTACCTGTTGGATTATTTTGGAGAGCACCTGGCAGAGCCATGCGGCCATTGCAGCAAAGAGCGCCAGGGGAACTTTGTAGAGCGAGACATCACAGTGGAAGCCCAGAAGATCCTCTCCGGCGTGGCCCGGGTGGAACGGATGTATCCCTATGGCCTGGGTGTCAATCAGGTGATTCATATGCTCCGGGGCAGCCGGAATCAGCGGGTGTTGGGGCTGAAGCTGGATACCCTGCCCACCTACGGCATCCTGCGGGAGGTGCCGCGGGAGCAGGTGCAGATCTATGTGGACTGTCTGGTGGAGCGGGGGTATTTGGTGGTCACCAAGACGGAATTCCCTGTGGTACATCTGACGGCGCAGGCCCGGCGGGTACTCTTTGAAGGGGAGCGGGTGCTGGCGTCACTGGCTGTCCCCACCCGGGAGGCGCCCGCACTGCCACAGACGGAAGGCTGCCGAGCCGGTGGGCCCTCTGATGGGCGAGCTGAAGGCTCTGCGCACCCGGTTGGCCCAGGCGGAGGGCGTGCCCGCCTACATCATTTTCTCCAATGCCACCTTGGCGGGTATGGCGGCAAAATTGCCCACCACCATGGAGGACCTGTTGGAGGTCTCCGGCGTGGGCGCAGTCAAGGCGGCCCGCTATGGCGAGGCATTCCTGGATGTCATCCGGGAGTATTTGGAAATCTAACCCAGCAAGGATGGAAACGCCCATGGCACAGCGAACCAAACAGCGCATACAAGAGACCTTCGTTACCATGCTGGACCAGGAGTCTTGGGACAAGATTACGGTCAAGGACCTGGTGGACCGGTGTGGAATGAACCGCAATACCTTTTACTACTACTATCAGGATCTGTATGCCCTTCTGGAGGAGGCTGCTCCAGGAGGAGGCGGAGCGGATCATTGAGGCCCATTACGCCGTTGCCCTCTGGCAGGAGGGATTTCTGGATGCCATTGCCTTTGTACTGGAGCATCGACGGGCGGCATATCATGTGTTTCACTCCAACGCCAGGGCCTATGTGGTCCGATACTTCCTGCGCCTGGGAGATTTCATTTTGACGGATGTGGTGCGGGAGATGTCGACCGGCTTGCCAGTGCAGCCGGAGGATCAGCGGATTTTGGTGGACTTTTTACAAGCACGCCCTGGTGGGGGTGGCCTCCGATTGGCTGGAACAGGGAATGAAAGAGGACCTGTCCGCCGTCATTCGCCGCATTGGTGTTCTGCTGGAGGGCAACATCCGCAGGGCACTGGAAAACGGCGTCACAAACGATATGCAGTCCGCGACGACGTGTCAAATGTGAACAGTATAGCTGCAAAGCACCTCCAGGTCCGCGCCCAAACACCAAATGGGAGCCCAGCGCAGCGGGTCGCATTTGGAGAGGAGGAGCGACGAAATGAGTGAGAGATGACTTTTTGAAAAAGTCATCGCAAACGATATGCAGTCCGGCGACGACGACCGCTGTTCACACTTTTTTGTTGTGCTTGGATTTGGGACAGTTTTGGGAACTGTCCCAAATTTGGGCACTTTTGTTTTGTGCCTGTTTTTTTGGACGCGGCGGGTTTGCTATGCTATGGGGGCAAACCGAGATCCAGAAAGGATGATTCTATGAGAAAGTTTGGAAACGCAGTGGTGAAGCATCGGGTGCTGATCTTGGTGCTTGCCCTGCTGCTCCTGATTCCCTCGGTTCTGGGGATGGCTGCCACCCGCATCAACTATGACATGCTGGACTATCTGCCCGGGGACATGGAGACGGTGCAGGGACAGAACATTCTCCTGGAGGACTTTGGCAAGGGTGCCTTTTCCTTTGTCATTGTGGAGGGAATGCCGGACCGGGACGTGGCGGCCTTTGCGGGAGCAAATTGCCCAGGTAGACCACGTGGAGTCGGTCCTGTGGTATGACAGCATCCTGGACCTGTCTGTCCCCAAGGAAATGCTGCCGGATGAGATTTACAGCATCTTTAACGCCGGGGACGCCACCATGATGGCGGTATTTTTTTGATACCGCCACTTCAGCCGATGAGACCATGGAGGCTGTGACCCAGATTCGGGAGCTGGCGGGGAAACAGTGTTTTGTCTCCGGCCTCTCCGCCATGGTGACGGACTTGCAGGACCTCAGCGAGCAGGGAGGAGGCCACCTATGTGGCCCTGGCTGTGGCCTGCGCCTGTCTGGTGATGGTCTTTGCTCCTGGACTCCTGGCTGGCGCCCTTTGTGTTTCTGGCTTCCATGGGAATGACCATTCTCATGAACCTGGGAAGCAACTACTTCCTGGGGGAGATTTCCTACATCACCAAGGCCCTGGCGGCGGTGTTGCAGCTGGCCGTTACCATGGACTACTCCATTTTCCTGTGGCACAGTTATTGTGAGCAGCTGACGACCCAGGAAGACCATCAGACGGCCATGGCCGAGGCCGTTGCCCGGACCATTACCTCTGTGACCGGCAGCTCCATCACCACCATTGCCGGGTTTGTGGCCCTGTGCTTCATGAGCTATACCATGGGCCGGGATCTGGGCATTGTCATGGCCAAGGGCGTGGTGCTGGGAGTTCTGGGCAGTGTGACCATCCTGCCAGCGCTCATTCTCCTGCTGGACCGTCCGCTGCAAAGACCCGGCACCGGGCCTTTGCTGCCCAATCTGCACCGGCTGTCCCAGGGCATCGTGAAGCACAGTTGGGTGTTTCTGGTGATTTTTGCTCTGCTGGTGGTTCCTGCCACCGTGGGCTACAACCGGACGCCGGTGTTTTATGATTTTACCAAAATTCTGTCCAGCGAGGGCATGGACCCGGCAGATATGCCCTACTTGGAGGCCAATGAAAAGCTGACAGAGCAGTTTGGTGTGGCCTCCACCCACATGATCTTGGCAGACACCCACCTGGAGCCCAAGCAGGCAAAGGAGATGCTCCAGGAGATCGGGGCGCTGGACGGGGTGGAACAGGCCCTGGGATTGGACTCCCTGGTGGGCAGTACCATCCCCCAAGAGCTGCTGCCCCAGGAGGTGACGGAAATCCTGAAGGGAGACCGGTACCAGCTGATGCTGGTCAATTCCTCCTACCAGGTCTCCACAGAGGAGTGCAACCGGCAGATTGACGCCATCCACGCCATTCTGAAGCGGTATGATCCCAGCGCCATGCTCATCGGCGAGGCGCCCTGCACCAAGGATCTCATAGAGGTAACGGATCACGACTTCTCTGTGGTGAGCGCCATTTCCATCGTTGCCATCTTTGTGATCATCGCCCTGGTGCTGAAGAGCTTCTCCCTGCCGGTGATTCTGGTGGCGGTGATTGAGTTTGCTGTGTTTGTGAATCTGGGGATTCCTTATTATACAGGAAACGCCCTGTGTTTCATCACCCCCATTTGCATCAGCACCATTCAGTTGGGCGCCACAGTGGACTATGCCATTTTGATGACCACCCGGTACAAAGGGGAGCGGGCTGCCGGACGGAGCAAGCAAGAGGCGGTGACCATTGCCCTGGAGACGTCCCTCCCTCGATCCTGGTCAGCGCCCTGGGATTTTTTGCCGCCACCTTCGGTGTAGGGCTGTATTCTAATGTAAGCCTCATCAGCTCGATGTGCAATCTCATGGCCCGGGGGGCGCTGGTCAGTATGTTGGCTGTGGCCCTGGTGCTTCCGGCTCTGCTGTTGCGGCTGGACAAAGTCATCTGCGCGACGAGCGCAGGCTTTCGACTGAGAAAGGAGAGTTCTGTATGAAATGGAAAGAACGTTGGCCCTGTTCCTGACTGTGGTCTGGACCGTGGTGGCCTGTGCGGGGCGTTTGCCGCCCCTGCGGAAGGCCTGAGACGAAGGGAAGAGACGGTCTATGTGATTGCCGATGCCAATGGGACCCCCTCCTCCATTCTGGTGAGCACTTGGTTACAAAACCCCAGGGGGAGCCGGGACGCTCGCAGACCGTAGCCAGCTGTCAGATCTGGAGGTGCTGAAGGGCGACGCCACCTATTCCCTGGACAAAGACGGCGCTTTTATGGCAGGCCGACGGGCAGGACGTGTATTACCGGGGCAGCGCCCAGGAGCCGCTTCCGGTGGAGCTGACCCTGTCTTATTTCCTGGATGGCACGCCCATTTCTGCCCAGGACCTGGCGGGCAAGGCGGGCCGGGTGACCATCCAGTTTACCTATGAAAATACCACAAGACGGACGGTGACCATCGGAGACCGGACGGAGGAGCTGCCCCATTCCCTTCCTGGTGCTGAGCGGTCTTATGCTGGACGGCAAGGATTTTTCCAATGTAGCGGCAGAGGGCGGTCAGGTGATCAGCGATGGAGATCGTTTCTTTGTGGCTGGATTTGCCGTCCCGGGGCTGCGGGAAGACCTGGGAGAAGCCGGAAAAGAGCTGGAGCTGCCGGAGACAGTGACGGTGACGGCAGACACCACGAACTTTCACCTGGACACCACCCTCACCCTGGTGGTGACGGATCTGTTCCGGGAGCTGGACCTGGGGAAGCTGGATTCTCTGGAGGAACTGACGGATTCTTTACAAGAGCTGGATGAGGGAGCGCAACAGCTACTGGAAGGGTCCGGCGCCCTCTATGAGGGATTGGAGACGCTCCTGGATTCCACAGGGACCCTCCAGTCCGGCACTCAGGCGCTGTATGGCGGTTCGGCGACCTTGTATGCGGGGCGCGGGAGCTACAGGGCAGTTGTCCAGCCCTGTCCAGGGGATGGACCAGCTGGCCGGGGGCGCCGGGGCACTTCGGCAGGGATTGGATACGCTGTCTGATGGTGCGGGAGATCTCCAATCTGGCATTGGCCAGGTGGGATGCAGGGGCGGCCGCGCTCCAGGCTGGGCTGGCGGAGCTCCAGGAGAAGACCGGGAGCCTCACCAGTGGCATGGACCAACTGCAGCAGGGGAGCAGAGCATCTGCACAGCGGCATGGAACAACTCCAGGAACAATCCGGTCAACTTCAAAACGGTGTGAATCAACTGAACCAGGGGGCCGCCCAGGTGCATACCGGTGCGGCGGAGCTCTCCCAGGGGGCGGCATCGCTGGAAGGCGGCGCAGCTACCCTGGAGGGGGCGCTGGAGACCTTGACCCAGGGGCCGGGGAACTGACGAGCGCCTATCCCCAGGTGACCCAGGGCGCGTCGGGTCTGCTGGAAGGGGCGCAGGCCCTGGAATCCGGTGCGGCCCAGCTTCAGGCGGGGATGGAATCTGCGGCTTCCGGGCTGACTTCCAGCGTGGCCGCCGGAGAACAGGCGCTCCAGGGTCTCTATGACCTGAAAAGCAGCCTGGAGGCAGCCGGGCAGGATGGATCTGTCTGCGACCCGTTGATTTCCGCGCTGGAGGCAAGCTTGGCAGGTCAGAGGGCAGTCACCGAGAGTTTGACTGCTGGCGGGGCGCTCAATCAGGGCGCTGCTGGGCTGTCCAGCGGCGCGACTGACCTGGCCGGGGGCGCGGAAGGCTTGCGGCCTCCAGGGGCTTCCACCAGGGGCTGTCCGGCGGTACGGAGCGTCCCAGTATGGCGGCCCCTGCAAAACAGGCCTATACCGGAAGCCAAAGCCTCCACCAGGGGCAGCCACGTCCCTGTCCGCGCATGGATACCTTCTATGAGGAGGGAATTGCCAAACTGACCCAGACCCTCCAAGAGAAGCTTCCCTTCTCCTGGACCGCTTCCACGCCATTTCCGGCCTCTCCTATGACACCTATGGGGGGCTGGCCGAGGATATGGACGGGACTGTGAAATTCATTTATAAGACCGGTGCGGTAAACGCCGGCTGAGGGCAAAAAAATCAGGGCGTATTGTGGAGCGCTGCCTCACAATACGCCCTTTTTTCTCTACAAAATTGGGATCTTGTGCTATAATGTTCAAAAAAAGAAACAGAGAGAAAGGAAGTGGAAGAAATGCTGACCTGGGATAAGACCTCGTTCCGGCTCCACGGGAAGGAATTTCACATTTACTCCGGCGCCATGCACTATTTCCGGATTCCACCCCAATATTGGGAAGACCGGCTGCAAAAAGCTGAAGGCGGCAGGCTTCAACACGGTGGAGACCTACGTCTGCTGGAACCTCCACGAGCCGCAAAAAGGGCAGTTCGATTTTTCCGGCCGCCTGGATTTGGTCCGGTTTTTGGAGACGGCCAGGAAGGTGGGGCTGTATGCGCTGGTGCGCCCAGGCCCTTACATCTGCGCGGAGTGGGACTTCGGCGGTCTGCCGGCCTGGCTGCTGCGGGACAAGGGGCTGCGCCTGCGGTGCAGCGATCCCCGGTTTTTGGACCATGTGGCAGATTACTTCCGGGTGTTGCTGCCAAAGCTTCTGCCGTTGCAATCCAGCCGGGGTGGGAATCTCCTGGCGGTGCAGGTGGAGAATGAGTATGGCAGCTATGGCAACGACAAGACATATCTGCGCTGGCTCCGGGACCTGATCCGGTCCTGCGGTGTAGAAGTGCCCCTTTTTACCTCCGATGGACCTGCCCCCAGCATGCTGAGCGGCGGCACGGTGGAGGGGGTGCTTCCCACGGTCAACTTTGGCAGCGGCGCAGACAAGGCCTTTCAGGCGCTGAAGCAGGTGTCCGGCGGGGGCCAAAGATGTGCACAGAGTTCTGGTGCGGCTGGTTTGACCACTGGGGCGAGAAGCACCACACCCGGGACAGCGAAGAGATGCTCCGGGAGCTGTCGCTCCTTCTGGAGCAGGACGCCAGCTTCAGCCTGTACATGTTCCACGGCGGTACCAACTTCGGGTTTACCGCCGGCGCCAATCAGCACATCCGCTATAATCCCACGGTGACCAGCTATGATTATGACGCGCCGCTCAATGAATACGGGGACTATACCCCCGAAGTACTTTGCCATTCGGGAGCTTCTGTGCCGGCATCAGGGCATTCCCCCTGCCGCCGCTGCCCCCCCGGCCCCAGCTGCAGGAGCTGGGTGAGGTGACCCCTGGTGGAGCGGGCAGAGCTGCGGGGAGAACCTGGGAGGTCCTGGGTACTGTCCACCGGAGTCCCCTGCCGGAGTCCATGGAGCATTACGGCCAGAATTTCGGCCTCATAGATTACCGGACCTGCCTGCCGGGGGACTATGAGGGAGGGACCCTGACGCTGGAAGGCTTGGGAGACCGGGCATATGTGTACCGGGACGGGGCGCTTTTGGGCATCCTGGACCAGGGCAAGCCCCAGGGGTCTGCTGGAGCAGCTCCGCCCCAGAAATGCCCTTCCCTTCCCGCCCAGTCCCGTCGGGACCCAGGTGGAGATCCTGGTGGAGGCCATGGGTCGTGTGAATTACGGCAGCCATTTGGAAAATCGCAAGGGCCTGACCGGTGTGCGCCTGGGCGGGCAATCCCTCATGGACTTTACGGTGACTTCCCTTCTGCTGGAGAATTTGGAGGGGGTCCGATACTGTGAGGAGGCCAGCCGGTATCCCCTGGCACTTCGGGGGTACTTTGATGCGGATTCCCAGAAGGACTGTTTTGTGGCCCTGGACGGCTTCACCAAGGGGATGGTGTACATCAACGGCTTTCACCTGGGCCGCTATTGGAGCTGTGGCCCCCAGAGGACGCTCTATTTGCCAGGCGTGCTCCTACATACGGACCGGCGCAACGAAGTGGTGGTGCTGGAGCTGGAGGACTGCGCCCAGCCTGTGGTGCGGCTCACAGATACCCATTGCCTGGGCTAGGCGTGTATTTCTCTGAAGGACAGGCGTTTTCACAAGATGGGTTTGCGTTTGTCAAATTTGCTAAACTTGGCCAGAGCCTTTTTACGCTTTTTTTTGCAACAGATATCCAGACATTTTTTACCGTGAAATGTCGAAGAACCCGTAACGACAAGAGAAAATGGTACAAAAGGGGGCTGATTTTCCGAAAAAGTATCCTTTCTGTATTATAAAACGACGTTTCAATACTTCCCGCCGGAACTGGGAGAAGCTATAATATTTCGTGAAAAGGGAATCGTTTTTTGTGCAAAACGACAAGGCGAAAAGCGATAATATCAAAAGGAAGGAATGAAAGAAGAGCATGCGAGACACACGAGCAATCCCGCAAAAGCAACCTGCGGCCCCTCAAAAGCGGAAGCGCAGTCGCTGGACCAGGGACGACACGGAACTGTCCATTCTGGCCCTGCCAACCACAGTGTGGTATGTGCTATTCTGCTACCTGCCCATGTTTGGTCTGGTTCTTGCGTTTAAGAACTACAAGATTTCGGCAGGGAAAAGCTTTGTGTACAGCTTGTTCCACAGCGACTGGGCTGGTTTGGAGAACTTCTCCTTTTTCCTGAAGTCCAACCAGTTTAGCATGATTTTGCGGAATACCCTGCTGTACAACATTGTCTTCATCATCCTCGGCATCGTTCTCCCGGGTGCCCTCGCCATCATGATCAACAATATCTACAGCAAACGGAAGTCTAAGACTTACCAGACCATGATATTCCTGCCCCATTTCATGTCCTGGGTTGTCGTCAGCTACTTCGTGTATGCGTTCCTCAGCCCGGAGCGGGGCCTCATGAACTCCATCCTGCAGTGGATGGGCAAGGATCCTGTGCGTTGGTATTCCGAGGCAAAGTACTGGCCATACATCCTGGTCTTCATGCAGGTCTGGAAGACCTTGGGTTATAACATGGTGGTCTATCTGGCCAGCATCACCGGCATTGACACCAGCCTGTACGAGGCGCGGTGCTGGATGGCGCCTCCAAGATGCAACAGGCCCGGTACATTACACTGCCTTCGCTGAAGCCCATCATTATTATGATGTTCATCCTCAGTGTCGGCCGTATCTTCTCCTCCGACTTTGGCCTGTTCTACCAGGTGACCCGTGGCGTGCCCGGATCCCTGACCAAGGTTGCCACAACTTTTGATGTCTACATCTTCAATGCCCTGCAGACCGGCGTACCCCTGGGCCGGACGGTCTGCGGCCTCCTTCTTCCAGGCTGTGGTTGGCTGTATCACGATTTTAGTTGCGAACTGGATTGTTCGCCGGGTGGATCGTGAAAGCGCCCTGATTTGACGGGAGGTGGGAATATGAGTAAAGCTACAAATGACAATGCCATGAATAAGCTGAACCGCATTAAGCCAGGCACCAATGCCCTGTTTAATTTGCTGTTCATAATTTTGGGCTTGACGTGTGATCCCAATCCTCTATGTCTTCATGATTTCCATCGCCTCCGAGGCATCCATTACCAAATACGGTTATCAGTTCATTCCCCATGAATTTTCCGGCTCTGCGTATCGGTTCCTGTGGGAGGAACGGGGGACCATTTTGAAGGCCCTCTTGGTTTCTGTGGAAGTGACGGTTCTCGGTACGGTCCTGGGCGTTGCCCTCACTACGCTGATGGGCTATGTCCTGTCCCGCCCCGGCTATAAGCTCAATGGCTTCCTGACGATTGTCGTGTTTATTCCCATGATCTTCAGTGGCGGCATGGTGGCCAACTATGTGGTGGTGGGCCAGGTGCTGAGCTTGTCCAACACCTTGTGGGCGCTGATCCTGCCCCTGTGCGTCTCTTCTTTTAACGTTACCATTTCCCGGACCTTCTTCCGCACTACCATTCCGGATTCCATCATTGAGTCTGCCAAGATTGATGGCGCTACCCAGGCCGTTGTAGTTGCCCCCATTGCCTGCGTCTACACCTTCTTCCAGAAGTATTTCATTTCTGGTCTGACGGTGGGCGCCGTCAAGGGCTAATTACATTTGTATTCGCGGAGACAGCCGCCATATGCGCCTGACTCTGGAATAAATATCACCCCAACACAGGAGGTAAAAAATGAAAAAGATTCTCGCACTGCTGTTGGCGGTTGTGATGATTGCGTCCCTCTTCGTAGGTTGCAACACCTCGACCACCAGCCCCACCAACCCCAGCGAACCCAGCAATGAAACCCCCACCGATCAGGCAGAGACTCCCCACCGATGAGACCCCCGCTCCCACCGAGAACAACGGCGACGTCGTGACCGTGAAGTGGGTCGCTGTTGGCAACGGCATGCCCGCCAACTACGATGCTTGGAAGGCCAACCTGGACAAGTATCTGGAAGAGAAGATCGGCGTGCACCTGGAGATGGAAATTGTGAGCTGGTCTGACTGGGATAACAGAAGAAACGTGATGGTCAACGCCAACGATGACTATGACATCATGTTCACCAACCTGAACACCTATCAGAACGACATTCGCATCGGCGCTTTCCTGGACATCACCGACATGGTGCAATCCGCTCGCTCCCTCCCTGTACAGCACTCTGCCCACCGAGCTGTGGGACGGCGTCCGCGTTGGCGGCCAGATCTATGGCGTTCCCACCTGGAAAGACAGCTCTGTGACCCAGTACTTTGTCTGGGACAAGGCGGTTGCTGAGCAGTATGTTCCCAACTACGCTGACCTGAAAGAGCTGGCTGACCTGACCGACGGCCTGACTGCGATCAAGGATGCGACCAACACCGCTCCGTTTATCCTGAATATGCAGGGTCTGGACGCCATTTTCGGCGCCAAGTTCGACGGCCTGACTGCCGGCCTGCCCACTCTGGGTGTTCGTTACGACGACAACAGCCCGCAAGGTTGTCTGCACTGTGGAACAGGAAGACATCATGAACGAGCTGAAGACCCTCCGCTCTTGGTACGAGGCTGGCATCATCAATGCCGACGCCGCTACTCTGGGTGAGAACCCCAAGTACCGTCCCTGCTACGTGGCTCAGGGTTGGTCCCTGGCTGCCGATACCACCTGGGGCCCCAACATGGGCGTAGAGGCTATTGCTGTGCAGTGGGGTCCCACTGTGATGTCCAGCGACACCATCCAGGGGTTCCATCAACTGCATCTCCTCCAGCAGCAAGAACCCCTGAGAAGGCTCTGCAGCTGTTGGAGCTGGTCAACACCGACTCCTATGTCCGTGACGCTCTGCAGTACGGCCTGGAAGGCGATGACTTCGAGTACACCGCCGACGGCAAGCTGCACAGACTGAAGACTGACTGGTCCATGGCCGGTTACACCCAGGCGCCTACTTCGTCCGTACTCAGCTGGACACCGAAGGGAGAGCCAGGAAGCCGAGATCAAGGCTCTGAACGAGTCTGCCGTCAAGTCCCCTGTTCTGGGCTTTGCCTTCGATACCAGCAACGTGGCTGACAAGCTGACCGCTTGCATCGAGGTCTACAACCGTTACAAAGGCTGAACTGCTGACCGGTACGCTGGATCCCGAAGAGCAGGTCTCTGCCATGATGGAAGAGATGCGGGCGCTGGCTTGATGACATCGTGGCCGAGGCTCAGTCTCAGATCGACGCTTACTTCGCTGGCTAATTTGGAAGGTTTGACCAGACCGATTCCATTGGCTAAAAATTAATTTGGATGGGGCTGTTGCTGGCCATTTGTGGTTTGCAGCAGCCCCCATTTTTCAAAATTCGGTGACCAAAGGTCATAAATGAAAAAAAAAAAGTTTGGCATTTTCATCCCCTTGACAAGGAAAACGGAATGTGGGAAAATGCTACCGCCATAAAGGCGGACCTTTGGCCCCGTGTATGGGAACCGGGTTCTCGGCTATCCTGAACCCGTGTGTCCCATCATTGGCCGCCATGCAACAAAGCGCTCCAACAGCGTGTTCAACAGTGCTGTGGTTCCCTTTGGCGATGGCTTTGCCGGCATCTTCCGTTGTGACAGCCGCTCCGTCAGTATGGATCTCTTTGCGGGCTTCAGCCAGGACGGCATTTCCTGGAAGATCCAGGACGAGCCCATTTCTTTTGAGGGAGATCCCGTGGTGACCGTCCGGGAGTACCGGTACGATCCCCGGGTATGCTATATGGATGGGAAATACTACATCACCTGGTGCAACGGCTACCACGGCCCCACCATTGGTGTCGGCTGGACAGAGGATTTCAAGACCTTCCATCAGTTGGAAAACGCCTTTTTTGCCCTATAACCGAAACGGCGTCCTCTTCCCCGGAAGGTGAATGGACTCTATCTGATGCTCAGCCGTCCCAGTGATACGGGCCATACCCCTTTGGCGATATTTTTATCAGCCAGAGCCCAGATATGAAGTATTGGGGCGCCATCGCCATGTGATGAGCACCGTCAAGGGGGGACGAGTCTGCGTGGCAGTCCACGAAGATTGGCGCCGGTCCCATTCCCATTGAAACCGATGAAGGCTGGCTTCTCATTTACCACGGCGTGATTACCACCTGCCAGGGCTATGTGTACCGTATGGGCGCCCCCTGTTGGACAAGGAGGAGCCTTGGAAGGTGCTTTATCGCTCCAAGGATTATATTCTAGCTCCCTATGAGATCTACGAGTGTGTGGGGGATGTACCCAATGTGACCTTCCCCTGCGCGACCCTCACCGATGCCGCCACCGGCCGCATTGCCATTTACTACGGTCTGCGCCGACACCGTGACAGGCCTGGCCTTTACCACGGTGGATACGCTGCTGAATTACGTCAAGGAAAATAGCCTGTAAGCTCCGATCGGAGCGGCCAGCCGCCTGAGCAGAAATTTTCTCCTAGGAGGATTGCAATGTACTTTATTGACAAACGAATTCAGGTGATTTGTGACCAGCTGAAGGCGCTGCGCGTGCGGGACAGCCGGGAGCTGCCCAACTGGCAGTATAAGCCAGGTCTCTTCTTCCGCCCCGAAGAGGCGGAGCGCAGTGAAAGTCCCTGGCAGGATTTCGACTGCAAGCGTATGCACTGGTATTCTGTCTACGATGGCAGCGACCAGTTTGAAGGAAAATTTGAGGGCTACCAGGGAGACTTCAAGGGGATCCAGGGCGCGCACTATTGGTTCCGGGGAACGTCACCATTCCCGAGGAAATGGCGGGAAAGTCCGTGTGGATGAAAATCCGCACCCAGATTGAAAAGAGTGGGACGACGGTAAGAATCCCCAGTTCCTGGTCTTTGTCAATGGCAAGGTGACCCAGGGCGCCGATATGAACCATCGGGACATTCAGCTCTTTTCCCAGGCCCCGGCGGGCGAGACCCCTGACGGTGGACATTCAGGCCTATACCGGCACGCGCACCGGGAGTTCCACTTCCTGGTGGACCTGTATGTATTGGATGAATCCATCAATCGCCTTTATTACGACCTGCAGGTGCCCCTCTGGGCCTTCAGCCGGATGGATTCGGACAGCAAAACCCGGCTGGATATCCAGACGGTGCTGAATGACGCCATCAATCTGCTGGATATGCGGACTCCCTGTTCCCCGGCGTTTTATGCGTCTGTGGAGAAGGCCCAGGCCTATTTAGAGGAGAATCTGTATCAAAGATGGGCGGCCATGCCGACGTGATTGCGACCTGCATCGGCCACACCCACATTGACGTGGCCTGGTGGTGGACCGTTGCCCAGACCAGGGAGAAGGTGGTCCGCTCTTTTTTGCCACCGTCCTGAAGTTTATGGACGAGTACCCTGAGTATAAGTTCATGTCCAGCCAGCCGGTGCTGTATTACTTCCTGAAAGCAGCGCTATCCGGAGCTCTATGCCCAGATTCAGCAGCGGGTGAAAGAGGGCCGCTGGGAGACGGAAGGCGGCATGTGGCTGGAAGCGGACTGCAACCTGACCTCCGGCGAGTCTTTGGTCCGTCAGTTTGTCTATGGCAAGCGGTTCTTCCGGGAGGAATTCGGCCAGGACAACCGGATCCTGTGGCTGCCCGACGTGTTCGGCTACTCCGGCGCCCTGCCCCAGATCATGAAGAAATGCGGGATCGACTATTTTATGACGACGAAGCTCTCCTGGAACCAGATCAACAAGATTCCCAACGACACCTTCCTCTGGCGGGGCATTGACGGCTCCCAGGTGCTGACCCACCTGATCACCACCCTGGGCATCGGCCAGGACCCTAAGAGAACTTCTTCACCACGTATAACGGAATCCTTCATCCCGACGCCCTCATGGGCGGCTGGGAGCGCTACCAAAATAAGGAAATCAACAACGACATCCTGGTTTGCTATGGCTACGGCGACGCGGCGGCGGCCCCACCGGCAGATGCTGGAGA
>VOFI01000606.1_pt1 | contig 112588 bp, 135 predicted proteins | sample 5384131 | NCBI WGS metagenome assembly VOFI01 (sample SAMN12384728, study PRJNA508395) | human gut metagenome | isolation source: healthy gut H | host: Homo sapiens | reverse complement strand
AGACCATTGTGGTTGGGTGGGCGTCCGAGGTCGTCTTTGCGTTGGTTTCGGATACCGGTATTGGATGGGGCATGGCGCTAAAGGTTGATGCGGCTGCTCGTTTGAGGAGTTTGGGCTCGCTTGATTATGCCGACGCGTTCGACGCCCACGTCTCGGCATATCGCAAAGCGGTTTTGATCGCGTTGCTTTTGATGTCGCTACGGATGTCGATCGAGCATCGAATGTGCCGACAGATCGTCTGATCGAGTATGCCCAACAAGGGGTATATTCCATATTTACTTAATGTGGCATTCGATTACGGTCGTTACCTGCTGATTTCATCGAGAAAGCCCAGTGGCCTGCCTGCAAATCTACAGGGATTTGGTGTGAGCGTCCGGGGGGTCAGTACACCATCGCATCAACACCGAGATGGGGATGACTGGTCCTGCGGACTTGCCTGAAACCCAGCTCCCGCTCTTTGATTTGCTGGAGCGTATGCGCGAGCCGGGACGCGGACTGCCAAGACCATGCGGTGCGCGGGTGTCATCACAATACGGATGGCTTTTTGCAGACACGGCGCCGCAGTCACACGCTATAGGCGCGGCCGTGTGGCCCGCTACTGTTCCTGGCTTCTTACGCACGTCTGGGAGCACTACCGCTTCTTTGGGGACGAGTCTGTGCTGTCCGAGCACTTTGACATGTTCAAAGAGGCCTTGCTGTTCTTTAGGACTATCTATTTGAGTATCAAGGCTACTTGGTTACAGGGGCCATCTGCATCTCCCCGAGAATAAGTACCGTTTGCCCAATGGGGTCGAAGGAAACGTCTGCCTTTCTCCGGCTATCGACAATCAAATCCTGCGCTTCTTTTTTAATTGCTGCGTGGATATCGCGCATATTTTGGGAGATACATCAGATTTTGCAGATCGCGCAGCGGCGCTTGCGAGCCGCCTGCCTCCAACAAAGATAGGTTCACACGGTCAGATCCAAGAATGGATGGAGGACTACGAAGAGGTCGAGGTCGGCCATCGTCATATCTCACCGTTGTTTGGACTGTATCCGGGCAACGAGTTCGACATACGTCGAACGCCGGAACTGGCCACCGCGTGCCTCCGCACCATCGAGCGCCGTACCTCCACGCTGGTTATCTTGATCCGAAGGCGCGCGATCAGGCGATTGGGGATTGAAGGGGGCGGGCCTGCACGCAAGCACGCGCACTGGGTGGAGCTCGGCCTGGCTCGTCCATTTTAATGCTCGGCTCGGGGTGCGGAGATGCGTGTTGGGATGAGCTGGCAGGCATGTTGGCCCACTGCTCGCTGCCGAACCTTTTCTCTGACCATCCTCCTTTTCAAATTGACGGTAACCTTGGCTTGACGAGCGGCGTGTGCGAGATGCTGTTGCAGAGCAATGACGAGGAGGTGCGTATTCTCCTGCGCTTCCCAAGGGCCTTTCTTCGGGCTCCTTTAGCGGCTTGCGTGCCCGAGGGGTTTCAAAGTGTCGGCATCATGGTCGGAGGGCAAGCTGCGGCATGTCGAGGTCGCTGGGCGTCCCGGGACGAGGTTTTTGTATTTGGTTCCCTCTTGCTGTTCGGTTTCTGGTGCCGAGATTGAGTCGTCTCTGGTAATCGATGCCAACGGGTATGCAAGGGTGACATTTTAGTGCTGTAACACTTCAAGTGATAGGGGTTACGATGAATTTCACAAGACGACAAGTGCTCGAATCGGCTGCCGCCGGAATGGCCGCCGTGGCAGCCGGGGCGCCCCGTGCTGCGTTTGCTGCCACTGTTGGCGAGGAGGCACAAAGCGTGCCTTTGCGCACTACCATTAACAATGGCTCACCGCTCTTGCTGTCCGCGGTATATGGGAATACGCCAGAGTCGCTTTGGTGGGGTAATACGCTGGAGGGCGCTTGGTCGGCTGTTCCGGATGACGTTAAGCCATATGCTGCGATTGAATTGCACCCCGCCAAGGTCTGTAAGCCGACAAGCTGCATTCCAAAGGACACCCGGAGCTTCGCGCTTGGTATGTCAACATGCTTAAAGAGGCTCAGCTGCTGGATATCCCCGTATTCCTGGTTATTATGAGTGCTGGCGAGCGTCAGACTGTTCCTGCTGAGTGGCTTGCGGAACAGTTTGAGACATATTCGGTGCTGCGAGGTGTCCTCAACATCGAAAATTACTGGATTTACAACGATGACCTACCTACGAACGCCGCAAAGTATCTTGAGGTGTGCGCTCGTTACGGAGGCCACTTTATTTGGCATGATCACGAGAACTGGTTTGGCAGCGCGTCATGTCAAATGCTGCATTCGCTGAAGCAGCCTCGAAATACCACCTCAGAATCTCGTCATCGCAAACCAAGAACACCCCGATTCGAGATGATGCGTCGACAGATAGCATCGTAAACGGCATGTGGCTGACCGGCGTATGCGACACGTGGGGGCGCCTCAATGGACACGTGGAAGTGGTGGGAGAAGCACTTTACCAAGCCCTTCGATGCAGTCGGAACGCGGCCGCAGGACATGCGCTCCTACGCGAGCGAGCCGGAGGCAATGATTGCGTGCGAAATGATGAACGTTTATGCGAACGGTGGGTGCGTTTACAACTTTGAGTGCGCTGCGTACACGTTCATGGATAATGATGTGCCTACCCCGGCGTTTCTCGATGCCATTGTGCCTTTCTTTAGATTTGCAGTCGCAAATCCCGCTCCGTCTCGTGATGAGGTGCGCGCTCGGACAAAGGCTGTGTTCTGGGAGAAAGGACGGCGGAATCGCCTCAATCCCTGATTTTTACAAAGGCCCAGTATGGATGACGAGTCGTTGCCTTTGTATGATTCGGGGCGCTATCATGCGCTGCCCGTGATTATGGATCGCGTGGACGAGGCAACCATTAAAGAGCTTTTTGCCGGGGGCGGCGATTCTTACCAAGACATCGCCTGAGCTCTCGCGAAAGAAGGAGTATCTCGATTCCCTGTATACGGTTGGATACGAGGGGACGCGTTTGCCCAGCGCGTAGGCGACAAGTGGTGCGCTTATAACAGCAACGCAAATATCAATGTTGGCCAAAGCGCCAAGCTGCCTTTGTTGCTTAACGGCTGCGAGGCGGTTGAAATAAAGATGGAGCCGCACACGTATGCAATCGTGCAGGAAACACCCCAGGTGGTTATGCTCACGCTACAGAATTATGTAACCGATAAAACTGAGATGTGGGGAGCTGGAGGGCAACTTGACGCCTCGCAAAGTTGGCAGCAGGGGGGAGTTGGATCTCACGGATTGGCTAAGCGCAAATTACTGCGTGCGCCCCGCCGATACCGCTTTGAGGGTCACAGAGTGTGTGATCAGCGGGGTCATCGGTGGTCGTCCGACCGTTGAATTTACGGGCGGCGGCCATGAGTTCGTCCATGAGGAGATTTGGAACGAGAAGGACGCGACGTTGAAAATTACCGTTAAACATAACGGTGAAGTGCGTGCGCTCATTCACGCGGCGGGGAAGTAACGGCTGCGGGAGGGCGTGATGTCCTGAAGTAAAAATAATTCAGTGTAAGAAAACTAATGAGGAGCGGGGGCATGGCTAATATTCGTGAGGGTGGCGGAACGTGCCGGAGTTTCTGTTGGCACGGTATCTCGATATCTCAACGGTGTGAAGATTAGGGGAGAGAACGCTGATGCGATTGCGCGCGCGGTTGAAGCCCTTGACTATCATCCAAATCTTATTGGCCGTGCCCTTACTACTCGTCGAACCTATGCGATTGGTGTGCTCGTTGCAAGTGCGGCGAACGTATTCGTAAGCTCGAGCATCGGAACTTGGAAACTGCATTTGAGAGAAAGGGGTATTCCTCCCTTTTTATCGACTTTCACGGCGATGTGGACGTTTTAAAGGAAAAAGTGCAATTTCTCAAACGGCGCTATGTGGATGGTCTTGTCATATTCTTGTCAGAAGTTGACGCCGAGCACTTAGAGTTTCTCGAAACGGTCAATATTCCGGTAATCGTTGTTGACAACCCGGTGGAGAGTGGCGCGCTCGATTCAATCGTGGTGAACAATGCGACATGCGCTTAGGAGATGGTTGGCGCAATGATCGATGCAGGGCATCGGCGTATCGGGGTCATCGCTCCATCTCAAGAAACATATGTCGGGGCTCCGTCGCCTCAAAGGTTGGTCGGATGCGTTCGAGCATCGCGGTCTCGTTGCGCGGCAAGATGACATTCGATTGTGCGCTCCTTCAAAGGAGAAGGGATTCTCTGCGGCGCGTTCTTTGCTTGAATCAGGTGAGGTTACCGCCTTGTTCTCGTGCAATTATTACCTTGCACTCGGATCGCTCAAGGCTATTAACATGCAGGGAATGCGACCGGGAATTGATGTGGGATTTGCCAGCTTTGACGATTTTGACTTTAGCGACGTTATGCATCCCCCTTGTCCGTCATCCGTCAGCCGATGAACGAAATCATCGATGTGGCGGCTGGTCTTATGTGTGCAAGGTTGGATGGGGAGCGAGGAGCAAATCGGTATCCGAACGCTTTCTTGTGAGGTCAATATTACAGATTCCATTCGTGGGGTTTGAAGGGTTAAGTAAATCGTTGGAGGGCACACCTGGCTCACGCTGGGGAGCGCTGCCGGTGAAGAGCGCCCCTCCATTCCCCCTCTTCTTTCATACGGCGCGATAACTTGCATTGCTCGTGCTGCCTTGTGTTGCTCACGTCCCTTCGCGCCGCGCGTACCCTCTCGCACGGTGCGCCATCTCACGTCACCCGGCCTCCCCGCGCCGCTCCATATGTGTATTCGGTCTAGAGCCGATGCTGAACACACGTCTCTTTGGGGAAGGTCTGTGGGTAGGATAGAAGCAACTGAGCGCTCGTTTAAGCGGCTCTCATCGCCGAGGCGATGTGGGCCGTTTTTTGATGGGCGCGGGACGCACAGAGAGGGCGCCGGCGGCGCGCGCGGCACTGCATTACCAAGACGTGGAGCCGCCGCTGGTGCCCGAGCACGACAAGGAGCGGCATGGACGCACGTGAGCAGCTATTTACCGAGAGGCAGCGCAAGCTCCTCGCGCGCCACGACCTGTGGGAGCGCGTCACGGGGAACGGCACGATCTCGGCGGCGGTGATGGTGCTCGCCGCGCTCGCGGCGGTGGTGTGCGCCAACACGGACGCCTACGAGGCGATCCATCACTTCCTGCTCGAGCCCATCACGTTCGGCGTGGGCAGCTTTTCGGTCTCCATGTCGGTTGAGTTGTTCGTGAACGACTTTCTTATGGCGATCTTCTTCCTGCTCGTGGGCATCGAACTCAAGTACGAGATGACCGTGGGCGAGCTGCGCCGGCCGCGTCAGGCGCTGCTGCCCATGCTCGCCGCGGTGGGCGGCGTGGTCGTTCCCGCGAGCATCTATGCCTTCCTCAACAAGGGCGGCGCGCTGAACGGCTGGGCCATCCCCATGGCGACCGATATCGCCTTCGCGCTCGGTGTCCTGTCGCTGCTGGGGGACCGCGTGCCGTCCGGCGTGCGCGTCTTCTTCTCGACGCTCGCAATCGCCGACGACCTGATCTCCATCGCCGCGATCGCCATCTTCTACGGCCAGACGCCGCGTATCGAGTGGCTCGTGTGCGCCGCGCTGGTGACGGCGGTTCTCTTCATGCTCAACAAGACGCAGCACTTCCGTCTTCGCCCCTATGTGGTGGGCGGTCTCGTCCTGTGGTTTTGCCTGTACCAGTCGGGCGTGCACGCCACGCTCGCCGGCGTCATCCTCGCCTTTGCGATTCCCTCGCGTTCGGGCGTCCGCCTGAACCACCTCGCGGAGTGGCTGCGCGACTACATGCCCGACATGGTCGACCGCTACGACGACGATGCGCACATCCTCGGCCAGCACGACTTTACGCACGCCACGCTGGGCGCCGAGCGGGTAATGCACCGCATCACCCCGCCGCTCATGCGACTGGAGCGCATGATCTCCACGCCGGTGAACTTTGTCATCCTGCCGATCTTCGCGTTCGTCAACGCGCAGGTGCGCCTGGTGGGTGTGGATCCCATGGCGCTAGCGCTCGACCCGGTAGCCTTGGGCACGTATTTTGGCATGGTGCTCGGTAAGCCCATCGGCATCGCGGGCATGACGTTCCTCATGGTCAAGTTCGGCATCTGCGAGCTGCCGCGCCGCGTGAGCTGGAAACATATCGTGGGCGTTGGCATTTTGGGTGGCATCGGCTTTACCATGTCGATCCTCATCTCGGGTTTGGCGTTCCCCGCCGAGCCGTTCGAGAAGCTCGCCGCCAAGGCCGCGATCCTACTCGCCTCGGTGGCCTCCGCCGTGGTCGGCATGATCTACATGAGTATCGTGTGCAAGAAAAAGCCCGCACGCAGGTCTGCCTAAAGGGGCGCGCCCGCTGTCCCGTGCGTCAGGCGCCATCGCCGGCGCGACCGCCGTCCGTGTGTCAGACCCATCGCCGGTATGTCCGCCGTCTCGTGCGTCAGGCACCATCGCCAGCATGCCCGCGAGGCGCCGGGGGAGAAAGGAACTGGCATGAAGCTTTTGTTCAACGCCGATTTTGTGCCGATGACCTACGAGGACGCCCACTTTGAGGCGCTCGTGATCGATGACGAAGGCACCATCGCCTTTACCGGCGACCTCGACCGCGCTCGCGCCCGGTACGCCGGTGCCGAGGAGATCGACATGGGCGGCAAGACCGTCACCCCGGGGTTCATCGACCCGCACAGCCACTTTATGATGACTGCGCAGAACTTCACGAACGCCGACCTGACGGGCGCGGCCTCCATCGCCGAGGTGCAGCAGCGCCTGCGCGATTTCATCGAGAAGCGCGGCGTCACCGCCGAGGGCGTGGTGCAGGGCAACGGCTACGATCACAACGCCTTTGTCGAGGGGCGTCATCCGTCTCGCCAGGAGCTGGACGAGGTGTCGCGCGAGATCCCGATCATCGTGAACCACGCCTCGGGCCACGTGGGCGCCGCCAACACCCGCGCGCTCGAGCTCGCCGGCGTGGACGCCTCCTTTGCCGATCCCGATGGCGGCAAGTTCCTGCGCGAGGCCGACGGAACCCCGTCCGGCCCCTGGGAGGAGCTGCCCGCGATCGCCATTCTCGAACAAGGTCATTGAGCCGCGTGAACACGTCGATTACTTTGCGATCGTGGACGACATGCAGGACCTGTACTTTTCCCACGGCGTGACCACCTGCCAGGATGGCGCCACGATGGACCCCTTTTACCGATGCGCTGATCTCGCTCGCCGAGGCGGATCGCATCAAGCTCGACGTGGTGTCCTACCCGATGGACGGCTTTGGCGGCACCGCGCAGGAGATCATCGACAAGCACGCGTCCTACGACGGCCGCGCGTATCATCACCACGTGCGCTTTGGCGGGCACAAGCAGGTGCTCGACGGCTCCCCCCGCAGGGGCGCACCGCGTGGATGAGCAAGCCGTATGAAGTTGTGTCCGAGGGCGACGACCCGCCTATTGCGCCTATCCGGCCATGGATGACGAGGTCGTGTATGCGAACTGCAGGGCGGCTATCGACACGAACCACCAGATTCTCACGCACTGCAACGGCGATGCCGCGGCCGATCAGCTCCTGCGCTGCTACGAGCGCGCGCTGGCCGATTCGAACAACCCCAACAAGATGAACCTGCGCCCGGTCATGATCCACTGCCAGACCGCGCGCCGCGATCAGTACGAGAAGATGGCGCAGCTCAAGATAATCCCGTCTATCTTCGCATCGCATATCTGGTTCTGGGGCGACGTGCACCAGCGCAACTTTGGCCCCGAGCGCGGCCCGCGCATCTCCGCGGCGCACGACGCCATGGACATGGGCCTGGTGTTCAACTTCCACACCGACACGCCCATCATCCCCTGCGACTTGCTGCGCGGTGTGTGGTGCGCGGTGAATCGCGTGACAAAGGGTGGCGTGCAGCTTGATCGAAGCCAGTGCATCGACGCGTTCAACGCGATGCGCGGCATCACCATCAACGCCGCCTACGAGTACTTTGAGGAGGACCGCAAGGGCACCCTCGAGCCGGGTAAGCTCGCCGACCTCGCGGTGCTCGACGCCAACCCGCTCAAGGTCGACCCGATGAAGATCTGCGACATCGAGGTCCTGGAGACCATCAAGGAGGGGTGAGACGGTTTGGGTGCGGTAGGCTGAACGCCGTAGCGCGGGCGCGCTACTCGACTGTCCCGTACGTGGCGCCCCAGCCGTGGGCCGCGAGCGCGGAGTTGATCTGGTCGCACAGGCGCTGTCGGTCGTAGGTTCCCGGGGGCAGGAGGTTCACGATCTCGAGTAGGTCGGGCGCGAGGTCTCCGCCTGCACGATGAGGTCGAGGCGGTCGATGGTTTGGCGGCCGGTGAACAGGCCGTCCACCAGGCGTTGCAGGTCGCCGAACTCCTCGGCTTGAAACATTCCCATGTGCATGATGGCGGCTCCTTAGGGCTCATGGTGTGGGCGCGGCTCGCGGTGCGCGGACGGGCGCGCCGTGCTGTCAGGCTGTTTGCCCGCGTTTCGCACTTGTTCGATGACGCGCTCCATGGTCTCGTCGATGCGGTCGCGCTTGAGCTCGCATTCCCAAATGGTGATTGCAAGCCAGCCGAGCTCTTCGAGTTCGGCGAGGGCACGCTTGTCGCGCTCGACGTTGCGGCGGAACTTCGCCTCCCAAAACTCGACGTTTTTTCGCGGCACGCTGGGGCTGCAATGGGGGCAGCGGTGCCAAAAGCAACCGTTGACAAAGATGGCTATCTTGCGACCGGGAAAGGCGATGTCGGGGCGCCCGGGCGCCTTGGCCCAGTCGAGGCGGTACCCCGTGAGCTCCGCCGCACGCAGGCGCTGGCGCACAAGCAGCTCGGGTTTGGTATCGCGCCGCTTGTTGCCCTGCATGGACTTGCGCACCGCGGCTCGCCTTCGCACCAGGGCGGTCTCGGCGGTCGAGAGGGAGGACGTGTCGACGCCGTCGAGCAGGTCGGGCTTTTTGCGGGAGCGCTTCTTGCGCGGGTTCTTTGGCGCGCGGGGCGCGTTGGTGAAAGACGCGCCCGCGTGTGGCTTGCCAGCGGAGGGCTCCTTGGTGGGGAGCGTGCCGGCAGCCGGATTGTCAGCGGAGGCCCTCTCGGCAGAGGATCCCGCAGCCGAGGGCTCATCGACGGAGGGGCTCTATGGCCGAGGCCCTCTCCGCCTCCTCCTCGGCGCCAAGCGCCTCGAGGAGCTCGACCAGCTCGATGTCGGCCGGCATCCATTCGAGCGTCGCGAGCGATTGCTTGGGGACCCAGCGCAGCTCGCGCTGACGGTCGCTTCGTTGCGGCTCGCCCTCGCCCTCGCCAAGACGACAGAAAAAAAAGCAGTTCATGGAAAGGTGAAAGCTGGGGTAGTCGTACTCAAGCGTGTAGAAGTCCTGCAGCCCGGTAACGCGAACCTGCAGCTCCTCGAGGAGCTCGCGCTCGCATGCCTGCGCCGGGGTCTCGCCGTTCTCCACCTTTCCGCCTGGGAATTCCCACAGGCCGTCCATGTCCCCGTACCCACGCTGAACTGCAAGGACCTCTCCGCCATCGCGTTGGATGATGCCCGCGGCAACGTGAACGGTTTTCATGGGACCCCCTCTCGGAGTCACTTGCCCGGACAGATCGGGCGGCGGGCGTTTTGTTTTCACAAGCAACCTTACACGAATGCAACTCTTCTGTAAGCCAAATCGATGGTTGTGCATGGTGGCTCCTGCGAGTATAGGGGTCGAAGAACACGAGTTGTTCACGGGGCATGAGAGCCTGCGTCCACGGTCGCACCGTTGCGCGCGTGCGAGCCAAGCAAAAGGCGGCTGGGACTAGGCACGGCGGGCGACTCGGCCGCGCGCCCCGTGGACAACCTGACAAGAAGGGAAGCATACGATGAAGGAAGCGATGCTGAAGATGGACGGTAGCATGGTTCAGGGCGATTGCGCTCCTGTTCAGGCGAGCATGAGCCAGGTCGAGATGACCGTGTGGCTGTGCGTGATGGCGCTCATGGCCTCGGGCATGCTCGCGCTGTTGGCACTGGTGAGCCGCTAGGGTCACCGGCAAGGGGCGCGGCGTTGAGGCCGCGTAGCCACGTTTGGCACCACGCCAACCCGTAGGAGGTTGATGAGAATGGCGACGAAAGGAATGAGCCGCATGTCATATGGAGTACAAAGGAGCCCCCGTTCTTGAGGTGAGTCACGTCGAGAAGGTGTACGGCAGCCGCAACAACGTCACCCGCGCGCTTGCCGATGTGTCGTTTACGGTGAACAAGGGGCGAATTCGTGGGCATTATGGGCGCCTCGGGCTCCGGCAAGTCCACGCTGCTCAACTGCGTGTCGACCATCGACACCGTGACGAGCGGCAGCGTGGTCATCAACGGCGCGGACGTCACGCACTTGAAGTCGGACAAGCTCACGCGCTTCCGCCGGGAGCAGCTGGGGTTCATCTTCCAGGATTCGAACCTGCTCGACACCCTGACCGCCCGCGAGAACATCGCGCTGCCCCTCACCATCGCCCGCACGCCCGCCAAGGAGACGCTCGCGCGCGTGGAGCAGGTGGCGCAGCGCCTGAACATCGCCGGCGTGCTGGACAAGTATCCGTACCAGATGTCCGGCGGCCAACAGCAGCGCGTCGCCGCTGCGCGCGCGCTGGTGACCGACCCGGCGCTCATCATGGCCGACGAGCCCACCGGCGCGCTCGACTCCAAGAACGCCCGCCTGCTGCTCGAGAGCTTCGAGCCATGAACCGCCAGTACCAGGCAACCGTGCTTATGGTCACGCACGACAGCTTTGCCGCGAGTTACACCAACCGTGTGCTGTTCATTCGCGATGGGCGCATCTTCACGGAGCTCCGCCGCGGGGACAACGACCGCCGCGCGTTCTTCGACCGCATCATGGAGGTCGTTGCCATGATGGGTGGGGAGGGCTCCGATGCTCTTTAAGCTCGCATGGGGCAACGTGCGCCGAGCGGGCAAAGACTACCTGGTCTACTTGCTCACGCTCACGCTGGCCGTAACGGTCTTCTACGCCTTCAACACCATCTCCGTCCAGGCCGACCTGGTGCTTGAGGAAGAGGGCATGCCCGAGCTGCTCGGGAGCATCATGCTCGGCCTCACGGTGTTCCTCGCCGTGGTCATGGGCTTTTTGATGGTCTATGCCAACAACTTCATCATGAAGCGCCGTAAAAGGAGTTTGGTCTCTACCAGGTGCTGGGCATGAGCCGTGGGCAAGTGTCGCGCGTCATGGCGCTTGAGACGGCGATTGTCTCCGGTGGCGCGCTGGCGCTCGGCATCGTGCTGGGCGTGGGGTTCTCCCAGGTCATGACGTTCTTTACGGCGTCGCTGTTCAAGACGCAGATCCGCGACTTCCACTTCTTCTTCTCGCCGCAGGCCTTCTTCACCACGGTGGGCTGCTTGGTCGCCATCTTCCTGGTGACACTCGTCTTCAACTTGGGCGTGGTGCGCCGCGCGAAGGTGATCGACCTTATGAGCGCGAGCCGCAAGAACGAATCCATCAAGACGCGCAACCCGATCGTGTCCGCGGCGATTTTCATCCTGGGCACCGTGCTCATCGGCATTGCGTATTTCCGGTTGCTGCGTGACGGCCTGCCCGTCGACAGCGCGCCAAGCGAGATCGATGCCGCCATGAACCAATTCATGCTTACCACGGGTATCGTGGTTGCGGGCACGATCCTATTCTTCTTCGGCCTGTCGGGATTCCTGCTCAAAGCGCTTCAGGGCGCGCGCAGCCTGTATTGGCACGGGCTCAACATGTTCACCGTGCGCCAGCTGTCCGCAAAGGTGAACACCGTGAGCTTCTCCATGGCCGTCATCTCGTTGATTCTGTTCCTCGCGATCACGAGCGTGACGGGCGGCATGTCCATCGCCAACGTGATGAACACGAGCGTGGAGCGCAGCGTCATCGCCGACTACTCGCGCGTGGTTATGTACCTTGGCGAGAACGTGGTGAACGACCCGACATATACGGGCGACGCACCCATGAGGCTTGCGACCGAGCCCGTGGACATCATGGAGCTGAGCCGGAGCAACGTCATCGATAAGGGCACATCCGAGGAGCGCCCCTTCGACCTTGCGGGCATCTTGGGCAGCCACGTCCAGATAGAAACCTACGACTCGCGACCGATAGGCACCGAGTTACCGTTGGTGAGCCTGAATGATCTTGCCGCTGCGGTGGACATGCCTATGCCCAAAGGTACGAACTCGAGTAACGCGAGCATGATGGGCCTGATGGTCATGAAGGAGAGCGACTACAACCGCTATCTCGACTTCCGTGGTAAGGAGCACGTCGACCTGGGTGATGATGGCTACCTCATCACGAGCGACATGGGCGAGTCGGTGAACAAGATCTACAACGCCGACATGCGCGAGGGCGTGGAGGTCGAGCTTGGCGGACGCACGCTTCGGCCCGTCGCCGACCATGTGGACGAGGCCGCGTGCTCCTTCTTCAACTCCTCGATGGGCAGCAATTCGGGCACAATCGTCGTGCCGGACGAGCTGGTGGATGCAAGTGGCCTGCCGCTGTACGCGAGCTACTTCTTGGGCGATTATCGCGAGGGTCTCACGTACGACGAGACGGAGGGCTACGTACGTCAGGACCGCTCGTGGGATCAGATCCTGAACGCAGACGGGTCCGAAAGCGCGATTTGGGGCATGGAGGCCACGCGTGCCCAGAGCTACGAGTCTACGAACTCCATGAACGGTCTCATCAGCTACCTGGCCATCTATATCGGCTTCGTGCTTGTGGTGGCATGCGCGGCGATTCTCACGATCCAGCAGCTCTCGGGCGTGGCAGACTCCGGCAAGAATTGCCGTATCCTATCCGAGCTGGGCACGTCCAACCGCGAGATCATGCGCTCCGTTTTGGTGCAGCAGGCGATCTTTTTTGTGTTCCCGCTGCTGATGGGTGTTGCGCACTCCTTCGTGGCGCTGCAGGTGGTCATCGAGATCGTGGCGCTGTTCGGCGGCATGTCGATTGGTGGGACCGTGGGCGTGACGTGCGGCATCTTCATGCTGTGCTACGGTGGCTACTTTGCGGTGACGTACGTTATGAGCAAGGGCATCGTGCAGGATTCGATCCGCCTGCGCCACGCGCAGTGCGGGCCCGGTGCGCGCCGATGCGCGGCCGGGCCCGGTGCGCTGCGATGAGCGGGCCCGGTGCGCTGCGATGAGCGGGCCCGGTGCGCTGCGATGAGCGGATCCGGTGCGCTGCGATGCCGCCGGGCCGCTCGCTTTTTGACGCGCTTGTTGACGACGTTGTTCGCGGCGAGGGATGGAGCTGCCCGCGGGCGATGGAGCAGGCGGCGTTGTCGCGGATGGTGGATGGATGGTGCCGCTCGATACGATGGGTGGTGCTGTTCACGGGCGAAGGCTGGGTTCTTGCCCGTGCTTGTGTGACGGATTATGGCCGTATGGGAGGTGTGCCATGCTTGAGATCATCGAGACCGCGTTGGACGTGGGCATGTTGATTGCCGGCGTTGCCGCCGTGGTGAGCACGCGGGTGCAGATGCCCGCCGCGCGGCGGAGCGCGCCCCGAGGCCCGCGGGACGCGTAGGGGGTTACGAGCAAGCGTTCCTGTGTGTGCGCGACGCGGCGCATCGGTCCTGCGCGCTCCGGGTGAAACACGTTGAGAATACGCGGCGATGCGCGAGCCCGAAGGGGCATGCGCGGGTATAGTGGGGAAAACGATCTGGGAGTAAAGCCATGTCGATCCTGTATATCATCGCCGCGCTGCTTGTTATTGCCGCCGTTATCTCGTTGGTGTTGTCGCTGCTGGGAATTGTGGTGACGGGTGACCTCAAGTTGCTGCCCGGTGTGTTCATCGTGCTGGCCATTATCTTTTTTGCGCGGGGCGGTCGCATCGATGTGCATGTCCCGGACAAATGGAAGAAGCGCTAGCTGTTGTGTGCCGATAGGTTGTCGACATCGCGGACCCCGCGTTTTCCATACCGTAACGAAACGACCCCAAGGACGCCCATGGTCCTTGGGGGTCATATCTGCATGCGCGATGAAGTCGTTACGCGGTGATGAACTGGGGATCGCGCGGTCGTGCTCGTCGCAGGGCACGAGCTCGACTTCCTGCTCGGCAAACGCAACGCCGAGCAGCATACAGTCCTCGCGTAGCTGGGGCAGGTAATGGTCGTACGTTCCAAGGCCGTAGCCCAAGCGATTGCCCTGGGCGTCAAAGGCGACGGCGGGCACGATGACCAGGTCGATCTCGGAGGGCGGTACCACGGGGAAGCGCGTATCGTCTTTGGGCGGGACGCTGCCCTTGACGCGCGAGGGGATAAAGCGACGCGTGGCGCCGGCGCGCGTGCCGTGAGCGTCTGGTGCTCCTCGGTGACGGCGGGGCCCCACGGCTTGCGCGGGTCCACGATAAACGGCACGTTGCCGCCCAGGTAGTTGTTGCACGAGACCGAGCGCATGCACATAGCGCCCTGCGCGGCGTTGGGGATCATGCAGGGAAACACGATGCGGTAGCCATAGGCGTACGCCCCGCGGATAAACCGGTCGAGGTCGACCTCGTAGCGCAGGGCGGCGTACACGGCGAGCGTGGGCGGCTGGCCGTTCTTGCCCTTGATGCCGCTGGCGCGCGCAGCTGCTCGATGAGTTGGTTGCAGATCTCGCGCGATTTGGTCGAGCGCGCTCCGGGCCGGAGCTCCTGACGGGCCTCGATGATGGCCCGGCGCACATCGGCCTTTTTATCAAGAATCGCCTGCTGAGCTTTGCTGGGCTCGTGGGCGGTGCTCTTTGTGGTGGTGGCTGGCGTCTTCGTTCGTTGTGCAGGTGCCATGGCGCGTCCTCTCGATGGTTCGTCTGTTCATTCTAGCGCTAGGCGCGGACGGCGGCTAATCCGCGAACACGTTCGCCGCGCGATACGTCAAAACCAGGTCGTCCAGGCGCATGCGGGCGTTTGCCGGGCTCGTGGACGGCAGTTCGACGAGCTTGATTCCCCGTTGCGCGAGCGCTTTGCCGTTGAACCGGCGGCACAACTGGGCCGCCCTGCCGCCGGTGGTGCATACCGCGTGGATGGGTGCCGCATCGAGGATGCGCGCGAGGTCGTTGGGCACGGGGTTCGCGATGCTCGCGTCGGACGCACCCGCAATGTCGCAGGCGGCCAGGACGTCCCACAGGGCGATGCGGTACCGGAGCAAAAACGCGCGGCGCGCGGCATGGGGGTCGGGCGCCGAGGGGTCGCTCGCAAGCGACCCCTCCTCAAGGCCGTACATGCGCTCCATCACGCGCCAAAAGCGGTTTTGCGGGTGGCCGTAGTAAAACCCGACCTCGCGCGAGCGCGGCGACGGCATGGTGCCGAGCACCAGCACGCGCGACCTGCCGTCAAAGACCGGCTCGATGGTGTGGAGGATGTGCTCGGCGTCCATGGCTGCCGTTACGCCTCGAAGCCCTCGGCGTCTTCGGCGCTCGCCCCCATGAGCTCCACGATGTTCCACTCGGCATCGCTCGCCTCGATGGCGTCGCGGCTGGCGAACACGCAGGCGGGTGCCTCCTGCGCAACGCGGGTGACTTCGGCGCCCAGGGCGCGCAACTGCTCCGGCGTGGCGGCCAGGATCTCTGCGCGCCGGCGCTCACGCTCGCCTGCGTCCATCTTGCAGAAGTACTCGGCGTTGCGGCGCTTGGTGAGTGCGTAGGGCTTGAGCGGCGCGTCCATGCCCGAGACGCAGCTCACGATAAAGCCCCCTCAAAGGCGTCCGCGTCGGGCTCGAAGCGCTCGAGCCATGCGCCTGCCGCCTTGATGCGGGCCAGGGAGGCGTCGATCTCGGGGTCACGGTACGTGTAAAAGCCCGCTTGGCGCTTATCGCCCGCGCGGAATCCGCAGCCGTAGGCGCCGCCCTTCACGCGGATCTCGTTCCACAGGTAGTCGTAGGAGAGCGCATTGGCGGCAACGCTCCACACGCCGTTCGTCTCGATGTCGAGCGCGCGCGGGTCGGTGGCGAGCGCCAGGTAGCTCACGTCGCTGGGAATCACAAAGGCCTCGTGCTTGTCTGCGGGCCAGGGCACGTAGAGCTCCTTGGCGGGCGCCGTGCGCGGCGCGAGGCCCAGGTCGCCCGCCGCGGTCCAGTAGCGCTGGAAGTCCTCGTCGGAGCCGGTGAAGCTCGCGACGACGCCGGTCGAGGTGAAGATGCGGTCGCGCAGGTCGCGTAGGATCCGGCACAGCTCGTCCCTTGCGCTCGTCAAAGTGCTCGAGCAGATCGCGCAGGAACAGGTAGAAGTCCACGCCCGAAAGCTGCTGGGTGAGCACGGCGGCGGGGACACGTAGGACAGGGCGCGTGCCATGGCGGCGCTGTGGCCGTTCATGAGGAAGCCCTGCTCCATGCCGATGCGCAGCTGGGTGAGCACGTCGCGCATGCGGTCGGTGTTCTCAAAGACGGTTGGGGACCACACCTCGCGCGGGATACGCGCGAGTTCGTCCATCTTTTCGGACAGGGCGCCGGCCGAGACGAGCAGCCGCGGGCGCGCGAGCTTCCAGTCGGGCTGCGTGGCGACCTCGGTGGTAAAGGAGAGGAAGCCCAGGTTGGCGCCGATGTAGCTGTCGAGTTCGCCGGCGCTCATGTCCTCGGTGGCGAGCTGCTGCATAAGGCGCGTGAGGATCGTTACGTACGGCAGCTCGGCAAAGGCGAGGTGCGAGAGGTCGAAGTACGTGAGCGCGTAGGCGAGCTGGTGCGTGGGCAGGTTATGGTGCAGGCAGGGGATAGGCGTCTGCTTGTTGACGGTGAGCTGGGGGTTCGGGGCGCGCGGCCCCGATGTCGCTCACGTGCAGGCGCGGCAGGGTCGCCTTGGCCTCGGGCGTGTCCTCGGCCTCCTGGCGTTCGCGCAGGAGCGCGACGTCGTCCACGATGCGTTGGAGCTCCGCCTCGCTGAGCGCTGCCTTTGTGGCGGCGAGCTCGGCCTCCTCCTCGCGTGCGGCCTGCGCGTCGTTTGCCATGGGGACGAGCTCCACGAGGGCGCGATGATTGCTCTCGAGCACGATCTCGCGCAGCAGGTCCTCAAAGAACGTGGTGTCCAGGGCCTGCTTGAGCTCGTCGTACACGGAGCCGTACTCCAGCGCGCGTGTGGCGGCTTCGTCGGTGTCCTCGTAGAGCCAGGTGCTCAGCGCATCGCACGCAATGGCCACGCCGTCGGCGATACCGTAGTCGCGCTGGCGCAGGTCGAACTCCTCGCTGGCAAACACGGCGGCCAGGCGGTCGCGGGGGATGCCCTCTTCTGCTAGGCGACGGCACTCGTCCTCGATCACGCGACGGAACTCGCGTGCGGCGTCCGGCTGGGCGTTTTTGCAGGATGATGAGCGTGTGCGGCTGCAGCTGGTCGCCGGAGGTGTAGCTCACCACGTTGCCGCCCAGGCCGGCGGCCAGAATGGCCTTCTTGACCGGTGCCTCGTTGCTGCCGAGCAGGGCGTCGAACATGATGTTCGCGGCGATGAGGCGCTTGCGGTCCGCGGCGTCGCCCAGTACGTAGGCCATACCCACCAGGGCGTTGTCCGGGGTGGTGGCCATTTCCACGCGCTCGTAGTCGCACGTGACGGGCTTCTGGAGCGTGAGCGGGTTGGGGGCGCCCACCTGGGGCGCCCAGAGAACGCCCACCTGGTTGGGGGCGCCTGCCAGGGGCGCTTTCCGTTGTCTGGCTGGGCGCTCCAGCCGGGGCGGGCGCTCCAGCCGGGACGGGCATCGTCGTTTTGCCCGGACGCTGATTCGCCCTGATCCCCCTTTTGCGCCTCGCGTATTCCCGCACGCAGGCTCCTTCGTGGCCTGCAGCGCTTGGACGCGGGCGGCCTCGTCGCGCAGGCGGGGGTCGTCGGCCAGGTAACGCTCGTCCAAGAACGCCAGCTCACGCTCAATGTGCATGTCGCCATACAGGACGATGTAGCTGTTGGACAGGTTGTAGTGGCGCGCGTGCGTGTCGAGGAACTCGCCGTAGGTGAGCTGCGGGATGGCTCGCGGGTCGCCGCCCGATTCGCGGGCGTAGGCGGTCGTGGGGAACAGCGCGCGGTTCACTGCGTCGTCCAGTACGCTCATGGGGTCGGACAGCGCGCCCTTCATCTCGTTGAACACCACGCCGTTGTAGCGCAGCGTGCCCTCGGCGAGCTGCTGGCCCGGTTCGACGTCCAGCTCGTAGTGCCAACCCTCCTGCTCAAAAATGGTGGGCTTGGTATAGATGGCCGGGTTGAACACCGCGTCCAGGTATACATCCATCAGGTTGTACAGGTCCTGCTCGTTGGTGGTGGCAACGGGGTAGATGGTCTTGTCGGGGTAGGTCATGGCGTTGAGGAACGTCTGCATGGAGCTCTTGATCAGGTCGACAAACGGCTCTTTGACGGGAACTTGGCCGATCCGCACAGCACCGAGTGCTCAAGAATATGGAACACGCCGGTGTCGTTGGTCGGGGGGCGTTTTGAAGGCGATGGAGAACGCCTTGTTCTCGTCCTCGCAGGCGAGGTAGAGCAGGCGCGCGCCGGAGGTGGTGTGGTGCAGCACGTAGGCGTCGGCGTCGAATTCGGCCAGGGGCTTGCACGACGTGACGGTGAATCCCGCGAGGTTGGTGCCGGGGGAGAGGAGCCGCGCGCGCGTGCGGAGGCCTGGTCTTCGCTTGGGTTGGCGAGGGTCTGTGTCTCAGTTGAGCTCGCATGAGCCTGCATGTCGCTTTGATTCGTGGCCTGGTCTCGAGGGGAGGACTGCACCTCGGGCGTGTGCACAGGGCCTGCGCTGCATGTTCGCATGCAGGGGGTTGGGTTGTGCCTGCGTTTGCGGGCACTTGTTCGCGCGTGGGGGAGGAGCTGTGCCCTCGCATGCTATGGTCTGGACTTCGTTTGTGCGCGTAGCCCTGTTTTGAGGGACATCTGATCCGATGTGGTGGTGTTGGACATAAAAGCTCCTTCCTTTATGGAGGTCGATTGCTTCGCCCAGTATACCCACTCGTCGCGTGGCATCGCTACGCGCCCTTTTTGCCGCCACCTGCCGCGCCGCGCCGTGCGGGCCGTCTGCCACCTGCTGCGCCGTGCAGGCCGTCTGCCGCATGCCGCGTCGCACGCGGCATGCGGTTTGCGTGGGGGCGCTCGTGCACGGCGTGCGATTTGCCCGGGCGTGCCCTACGTAGGCGTTGCCCAAAGTTGCGTTTTGTTCGTAGGCGGTAGCGGGGCATGCGGTAAGGTTGTCGAGGAATACTGTCAGGGGATATCGAATCGATGGGGAAGTGCATGGAAAACGGGCGCCCGGAATCTTAATGAACACACGGCCGCAGACCAGAATGCGTGCAGGGCGGCGGACACCGAGCGCGCGAGCGACGCGCGCGAGCGTATGGGTCTGGCGTCGTCCATCAAGCCCGGCGCGGATTCCGATGCCGCCTCGCGCGCGCGCCGTTCGATGCGCGAGCGACTCAATAACAAGGCATCACGCCAAGCCCTGATTGGCGTTATCGCGACGTTGCTGGGTGGATCGTTCTGGGGCTTTTCCGGCACGTCGGCGAGCTTCTTGTTTGCCAATTACCAGATTGACACCATGTGGCTGATGGCCGTTCGCCAGCTTGGGGCCGGAGCCGTCTTTATGGTCGTTGTGCTGTTGTTTGATCGCGCGCGTCTCAAGCGCCTGCTCACAACCCCGCGCGACCTTGCCACGCTGGCCGCCATGGCGGTGCTGGGCGTGTTTTTAAATCAGCTATTTTACCTGTTGGCGGTCCGACTTACCAATGCGGGGACCGCGACTGTCTTGCAGTGCTTGCAACTGGTAATCATCATGGCGTTCAGCTGCGTGCGTCAGCACCGGGCCCCGCGCCGGCGCGAGGTCGCGGGTGTGGTGCTGGCTTTTGGCGGAACGTTTCTCATTGCGACGGGCGGGGACCCCACGCGCCTGGCGATTCCTTTCGAGGGCCTGGTCGTGGGACTTATCGCTGCTTTTGGTGCGGCGTGCATGACAATCATCCCTGGCCGCATTCTGCCCAAGTACGGTTCATCGATCGTGACGGGCACGGCGATGTTCTCGTCGGGCATTGTGACCTCGCTGGTGGTGCAGCCGTGGAACAACGTCCCGGCGCTTGACGCCGCGGGTTGGCAGGCGCTCACCGTGCTTATCTTTGTTGGGTCGTGCCTTGCGTATGCGCTTTATATGCAGGGCGTTAAGGACATCGGCAGCGTGCGCGCGAGCCTGATCGGCACGGTCGAGCCGGTTTCGGCCACGGTCACGAGCGCGCTGATGCTCGGCACGGTGTTTGCCCCTACTGACCTTATCGGCTTTGCCATGATCATCGTGATGATGTTCCTCACGGTGTGACGCGCGCTGTGCAGGTGGCGCATGCAGCGCGGCCTAGCGCGGCCGCCGGCACGATCGTTTCGGTAGCGCGCACGGCGCAGATGACATGCGTTGCGCAGATGGTGTGCGCGGCACTGCACAGATAATAGGATCCGCACATATGTCGCACGCTGCGCAGATAGCAAGCGTTGCGCAGCACGCTGCGCAACGCTTTTCGCATGTTGGCGAGCCGCCGCTGACGTTTTTCCTGCGGCGTGGGCGCCGCTTTGGGCATTCTCTCCGTGCAGGGCGCCGTTCGAAGCGTTTTTTGCGGTGTGGGGTGCCTCTCGACGCGTTTTCCGCGACGCGGTGGCCATTTCCGTTGCGCAAATTCGCAAATGCGCGGATAAATAACGACCGGGTTGATTAGCGGCGTCATAGCTGCAGAAAAAACAGCAGGTAGATGGATTGCGGGTTTTCGGGCTACTTCGAGGGATCGAGTATTATCCGCGCATTTGCGAATTAACGTTTGATGGGGGAGGCAAAGAGGCGCCGTTCGATCGCTTGAGGGATCGAACGGCGCCTCTTTTGCACGGGTGCACGCGATGCTTGCTGGAAGGGCGTCGGCACGGGGAAGGCTGCGGCGCGGTTATTGCCCGATATGAAGCGCTCACGCAAACCGCTTTTTTCCGGCGCAAACCGCTGTGCCCGATACAGACCGCCGCGTCAAGCGCAAGCCGCTGCGTCAGGCGCAAACCGCCGTGTTCGGCGCGGGCCGTCAAGGCTTTGGGCTCATGTGGCGTCGCAGCTTCTCGCGCGCCGTTACAGCTGGTAGAGCTCGCCGAACTTCTTGGCCAGGTAATCGCAGTAGAACGTCGCATCGAAGGGCGCGCCGCAGGCGGCCTCGACAAGCTCGCCGGCGTCCTTGGCGCGGCCCCACTGCCAAATGTGCTCGCCCAGCCATGCACGCACGGGGGCAAGGTCGCCCGCGGCGCAGGCGGCGTCGAGGTCCACGCCCGCGCGCTCCATGGCAGGGATGTGCTGCGCGTCGTAGGCGCTGCCCAGCGCATACGTGGGGAAGTAGCCAAACGAACCACCGCTCCAGTGCGTATCCTGTAGGCAGCCCAAAGTGTCGTTGGGCACGTCGAGCCCCAGGTACTCGCGGGTCTTTTGGGCCCACAGCGCGGGGATGTCCTTGGCCGTGGCCTCGCCGGCAAACAGCATGCGCTCGATCTCGTAGCGCACCATAACGTGCAACGGATAGGTGAGTTCATCGGCCTCGGTGCGGATCAACGACGGCTGCGCGATGTTGACCGCACGGTACACCTCATCCTCGCTCACGCTGCCATAGACCTCGGGTACATGCTTGCGCAACAGAGCGAGCAGCGGCGTCATAAATGCACGGCTGCGGCCCGCCGTGTTCTCAAAGAAGCGGCTCTGGCTCTCGTGGATGCCCATGCGAGGTGCCGCCCTCAAGACAGGTGCGCGCATAGGCGGGATTGACACCCAGCTCGTAGGACGCATGGCCCGCCTCGTGGAGCACGGAGTACACGTTGGAGAGCAGGTTGTCCTCGTAGATATGGGTGGCGACGCGCGCGTCGCCCACGGCGAAGCCCTCGGAGAAGGGGTGTTCGGTAAAGGCGAGGCAGGTGTCCGCGAATCGAGGCCCACGAGCTTCATGAGGTCGAACGACATCGCGCGCTGCACGGCGTCGGGGACGTGCGCGGTGAGGAACGGCGCCTTGGGCTGCGTGCCGCGTTTGCCGATGGCATGCACGAGTGGGACGACGGTTTGGCGCACGGCCTCGAAGAATCGGTCGTAGACGGCAGCGTCCATGCCGCGTTCGTACTGGTCGAGCCACACGTCGTATGGGTCGCGCTTGGGGTCCATGTAGCCGGCGTGGCGCTTGAGGGTCTCGACGATGCGGTCCACATAGGGCTCAAAGCTTGTCCAGTCGTTGGCCGCCTTGGCCTTGTGCCACACGGCGTCTGCCTCGCAGGTGAGACTAGTCCAGGCTTCGACCTCCTCGGTGGGGAAGGCGACGCGCCTCGCGCTGGTCGCGGGCGAGGGTGCGCACCTCGGCGACGACCTGCGGGTCGGTGAGCTCGCCGGCGGCCACGGCGGTCTCGAGCTCGGCGATGAGCGCGCCGGCGTCCTCACTGGTAAGGAGCTCGTGATGCTCGCCGGCAAGCGCGCCCATCGCATCGCCGCGCGCGGCCGCCCCGTTTTCGGGGGCGATCGTGGCACCGTCGAACTCGGCGATCTTCATGGTATTCGCGGGTCCAGAGCTTGGACTTCGAGCGAGCGAAGGCGCGCTGGTGAGGTCGTCGGGGTTGGCGTTCGGTCATGGGTCCTCCTTGCATGGCGCTCGAATTTACGGTCATTTTGCCTTTGAGTGTACCCATTGCCCATGGTTGCGGCCGTTCGGGAGTTGGCCTTAACGTGCCATCTCCGAACATTTGGGGACAGGGTGCCTAAACTGAACACGTTGGGGAGGCTTGGGTGCCCAATGGGTTATGCGCGCATTGCTTTGGGCCTGGGGTGAGGTCGCCCATGATAAGACGCGGCCAATTCCCCTGAGCGCGGGTTTGTTGGGGGATGCGTAGACCCTGGGGGCGTTCCGAGTCATGTGGGGACGGCACGCGTTCTCAATCGCAAACCCTCTATGTGCTATCATCTTGGCCACTGCGTTGACGGAGAGGTTGGGCCTCTTTCGCCTCGCCGCACAGAGAGGGAGGGTCACCGGCTGCAAGCCCACCCGCGGCGACGAGACCTGAGTTCACTCCGAGCTGCGACCTGAACGGCCGCCTTCCGGCGAGGGGTTTCCCGCGTCGCGATGGCACCGGGGCGATATGCGATCTGCACCCGACCCCAATTGCGCGCTGAGTAGGGAAGCCGCGCGCCCGCGCGACATCGGGCAAAAGAGGGCTCGCCGGGTTGACAGCCGGTGGCCAATCAAGGTGGTACCGCGGAAACCAGATCCGTCCTTGGGAGTGCGAGCGATCGCACGATCCCGAGGGCGGATTTTTCTATGGAACGCATCGGCGCCGCGCTGCGGCGGCGATCGGAAGGAGAGGGGACAGATGAGTCTGATCGACGAACTTGAGGAGCTCGAGCAGCGAGCCCGCGAGATGATCGAGAGCGCCGAGACGGCGGAGAAGCTGGAGGCGGCCCGCGTCGCCCTCATGGGCCGCAAGGGCGAGATCACCGGCCTCATGCGCATGATGGGCAAGATCGACGCCCGAGGAGCGACCGGTGCTCGGCAAGCGGGCGAACGAGATGCGCCGCATGGCGGAGACTCTGCTCAACCCGCGTATGCAGGAGATCAAGCGCGCGGCGGTGCGCGAGCTCATGGCCACCGAGGCCGTGGACATCACGCTGCCCGGCGCCCGCCCGCACATCGGTCACGCCCACCTGATCAAGCAGATCATCGAGGAGGCCGAGGACATCTTCTGCGGTATCGGCTACACCGTCGAGGCGGGCCCGCAGGTCGAGTCGAGCTGGTACAACTTCACCGCGCTCAACGCGCCCATGGATCACCCGAGCCGCTCGGCCCGCGATACCTTCTACGTGGTCGACAATAACCCCGGCAGCGTCGCGCATCCCGAGGCCCACGCCCACGGCGAGTCCGACGTGCTGCTGCGCACCCAGACCTCGGGCGTTCAGATCCACACCATGGAGTCTCAAAAGCCGCCCATCTACATGATCTGCCCGGGCACCGTCTACCGTCCCGACACGGCCGACGCCTGCCACCTGCCGCAGTTCAACCAGATCGAGGGTCTGGTCGTCGATGAGGGTATCACCTTTGGCGACCTGAAGGGCACGCTCGACTACTTTGTTAAGTGCATGTTTGGCGAGGACCGCAAGACGCGTTACCGTCCGCACTTCTTCCCCTTCACTGAGCCTTCCTGCGAGGTGGACGTGAGCTGCCACGTCTGCGGCTGGCAAGGGCTGCAACTTCTGCAAGCACAGCGGCTGGATCGAGATCCTGGGCTGCGGCATGGTCGACCCCAACGTCCTGATCAACTGCGGCATCGACCCCAACGAGTACACGGGCTTCGCGTTCGGCGCGGGCGTGGAGCGCATCGCGGCGCTTCGCTACGACCTGCCCGACCTGCGTACACTTGTCACTGGTGACATGCGCTTCCTTAACCAATTCTGATCCTAGCGGCTTTCCCAGGCGCCCAACCTTGGCCTTCAATCGTCGGTCGCGTACCCAAATACGCTTCCCTCCTCTTTCAGGCCAATCTTGGGCACCTGGAAAACCCGTCTCCGTTCTTGGGTTTTACTGCTGAGTTTTTCGTTGTTGATTTCGCTTCTTTAGAAGAGGTTTGAGATGAAAGTTTCTTACGACTGGCTGTCCAAAAACCATGGTCGAGCTGCCGGAGGATCCCTCGGAGCTCGCCCGCGAGTTCATCCGTACCGGCACCGACGCCGAGGCGATCGACACCGTGGGCGAGGCATATCACACGACCGTAACGGCGAAGGTCGTCTCCAAGGAGGCGCACCCCGATTCCGACCACCTGTGGGTCACCATGGTCGACGTGGGTGACAAGAACCTCGACGCCGACGGCAACCCCGCTCCGCTGCAGATCGTCTGCGGCGCGCAGAACTTCGAGGCCGGTGACCACATCGTCACGGCAATGATCGGCGCGGAGCTGCCGGGTGACGTGCACATCAAGAAGAGCAAGCTTCGCGGCGTCGTGTCCATGGGCATGAACTGCTCCGCGCGCGAGCTCGGCCTGGGCGGCGACCACTCCGGCATCATGATCCTGCCCGAGGATACGCCCGTGGGCATGCCGCTCGCCCAGTATCTGGGCAGCTCCGATACGGTCCTCGACTGCGAGATTACGCCCAACCGCGCCGACTGCCTGTCCATGATCGGCATGGCTCGCGAAACCGGCGCCATCTTCGACCGAGACTTCCAGTTGAGCTGCCCCAGGTCAAGGCCGAGTCCGGCGCCTTCGCGGCAGGACACCGTCTCCGTCGAGCTCATCGACGAGGGCCTGTGCGACCGCTATGTTGCCCGCATCGTGCGCAACGTGAAGGTCGGCCCTCGCCCGAGTGGCTCGTCCAGCGCCTGAACGCCTGCGGCGTCCGCCCGCACAGCAACATCGTCGACATCACCAACTACGTGATGATGCTCACCGGCCAGCCTCTGCACGCGTTCGACCTCTCCGCCTTCGAGGAGCGCGACGGCAAGCGCGCCGTGGCCGTGCGCGCCGCGCGCGCGAGGGCGAGCGGTTCCGCACCCTCGACGACGTGGAGCGCACGCTTTCGGCGGGCATGGGCCTCATCGCCACGGGCGAGCGCGGCGCCACGCCGGTGGCGCTGGCCGGCGTTATGGGTGGCATGGATTCCGAGATTGAGGACGACACCGTCGACGTGATGGTCGAGAGCGCCTGCTTCAACGCCGGCCGCACCTCGCACACCAGCCGCGACCTGTCGCTTATCTCGGACGCCTCCATCCGCTTCTGAGCGCCAGGTGGACGAGACGGGCTGCGTGGACGTGGCCAACATCGCCTGCGCCCTCATCGAGGACCTCGCCGGCGGCGAGGTCGCGCCCGGATGCGTCGACGTCTATCCGGCTCCCCGCGACCATCGCCCCTGTCGAGCTCAGACTCGCGCGCGTGCACGCCATCTGCGGCGCCGATATCTCCCCGACTTTATCGAGCGCTCGCTCACCCGCCTGGGCTGCAAGGTGTCCGCCTCCGGTGAGGGCGACGGTCTCGTCTACACCGTCACGCCGCCGAGCTTCCGTCCCGACCTGCCGCGCGAGATCGACCTGATCGAGGAGGTCCTGCGCCTGTGGGGCATGGGCGCGTGACGGCGACCATCCCGGCTGCCAAGAACCATATCGGCGGCCTGACCCGCGAGCAGAAGCTTACCCGTAAGGTTGGCGAGATCCTGCGCGCCTGCGGCCTCAACGAGACCACGACCTTTGGCTTCGCCGCGCCCGGGCGACCTCGAGCGCATCGGCATGACCGAGGAGGGCCGCGGCTGCCCCGTCGAGCTCATGAACCCGCTCGTCGCCGAGCAGACCGAGATGCGCCGCTCGCTCATCCCGGGTTTCTGCAGTCCGTCGAGTTCAACATCAAGCACAGCACGGCGAACGTGCAGCTCTATGAGATCGGCACCCTCTTCTTCGGCCGCGAGAACGCGAGCGCCCCTAAGGAGCGCGAGGCCGTCGCGGGCGTCATGTCCGGCTCCATGGGCGACGTGACGTGGAATTACAAGCCCATGCCGCTGCGCTTCTTCGACGGCAAGGGCGTGGTTGAGGAGCTGCTGGCGCAGATGCGCATCCCGAAGGTCCGGTTCCGCCCCGCCGACGGCGACGCCTACGCCTTCCTGCAGCCGGGCCGCGGCGCCGAGGTTCTGTCCGGCGGCACCGTGCTGGGCTGGGTCGGCGAGATTCACCCCGACGCGCGCGAGGCCTACGGCATCGACATTCCCGTGGTCGCGTTCGAGCTCAACCTCGAGGCGCTGCTCAAGCTCTCCGGGACCCAGGAGGCCTATCGCGAGTTCTCGCAGTTCCCGAGCGTCGAGCACGACCTCGCCATCGTGGTCGACGACTCCGTCACCTGCGAGGACCTGGAGCGCCGTCTGCGCCTCCGCCGGCGGCAAGCTGCTCGAGGGCGTGCGTCTGTTCGATGTCTACCGCGATCCGGTCCGCATCGGCAAGGGCAAGAAATCCATGGCCTTTGCGCTTACGTATCGCTCCGACGACCACACGCTCACCAGCGAAGAGGTCGAGAAGGCCCACTCCAAGCTGGTTACGAAGGTGTGCAAGGCAACCGGCGGCGAGGTCCGCTCTAAGCAAAAGTTCCCCAGGCACCCCATCTCGCCCCTCAATCGTCGGGCGCCGCACATAAGGTGTGCGCCCTCCTCTTTCGGGGGCGACCTGGGGCACCTGGGAAACTATTGGGTGCTAGGGCGGGCGCCCCATCTCGCCCTTCAATCGCTGGGGCGCTGTGCATGAGGCGTGCGGCCTCCTCTTTCAGGGCAGCTTGGGATGCTCTTGGAGGGTTGCCACGTTCGCGTGGGGAAGGCGCCCCGTCCTGTCCGGCGATTGTGCGGAAGGGGCGGGGCGTTCGGCCAAGTTACAGAAGAAAGGCTGGGATATGCCAAGCTGGAACATTCATATCGCACATGCCGAGGGCCTGCTTGCTAAAGATGGTCCTGTGGCGCGTGTGGTGCGCGACCGCAATGCCTTTTTGTTTGGCAACCTCATCCCCGACATCTACGTGGGCTACATGGTGCCGGGCATTGTGCACCCGATTCCGTACCGCGTCACGCATTTTGCCAAGCCCGAGCACATCCCAAGCCGCGCGAGGCCGAGTTTTGGGCGCAGTATGTCGCGCCCATGCTCTCTGAGCTGGGGATTGCAAATGGACGTGCCGGAGGCGGTGGCATCTCTACCGACGGCGTCGTCGATGCCATCGGTGCTGCCGGATCGAAGTCCCCGGAGCCCTCTATCGCAGTCGACGGGATTGCCGCCGTGCCTGCTGTCGCTGCGCCTGCCGCCGACGGGATCGCCGCTGCGCCTGCCGCCGACTGCACTGCTGCTGCCGGCGAGGATGCCGCCGCAATGCCCTTCGGCGCAAAGCCAGGTGACGCTGGATCTCTCGCGCGCGAGGTGGCGCACGTGTCACCCGCGCACGCGCCCACATACGAGCTGGAGTTTGACCCGGCGCATTCTGCCCGCTTTCAGGAGGAGGCCTTTGACGAGACCGCCCGTGCGTCGGCCCTGCCCGCCGCCGCGCGACACTCGCTGTTCGATATGGTGCTCGGCGCATGGACCCATTTGCTGGCGGACACCATCTGGAATTCGCGCGTGAGCGATTATCTGGACGCACTAGGCGAGAAGCCGAGCAAGGGTTTTCGCATCAAGAAACAGGAGATTTCGACCAGTTTGGCAAGTCATTGGCGATCGACGCATTCCCGGCTTCAACCCCAGGGCTCATCGATACCGCAGCGCAATTTCCCCAGTATGCGATTGATGAGCGGTCCGTCTATTTTACCTGCGCCATCGCTCACGAGATCGTGCGCACCAATCACCTGGCTGCCCCGGCGTCGTATCGCCTGCTCACCAAGGAGTTCTTCGCGGCGACGTTTGACGAGGTGCAGCATGCTGCGGAGCGGCTTATAGACGAGCGCCTTTAAGGGGTGCGTGCTGCAGAGCGGCTTATGGGCGGGCGCCTTTAAGGGATCTGGATTCATCGCTGCTTGGATGGTTTAAGTTCGTGGCCATGCGAGTTGGTGGCCGTATGAACTCATTGAGGTCCGGGCCCATGGTAGTTCGGGCTCATGCGCTCCAAGCTAATCGCGCTGCGAGCACATTGCGATGCGAGTCCGTGGAGGTCCTTGTTCATCACGGCGCGAGCTTGCTGCGATACATGGCCATTGATGTTCGCTGTTTCCCGAACCGCTTTGGGTCCTTTACAGCATGATTTGCTGCGGCTTACTGTCTTTCGAACTGCCTTGGCCCTTTTTTATTGAGCCTTGTGGCGCTTGGTCCGTAAGCGATTCCGATGTTCGAGATCTCTTTGGGGAAGATAGTACGTCTCCCAGTCACCAAAGAGGTGCTCCCTTAAGGCGGTGGCTTCTCGCAGGGCCGTCTTGGACTTTGCGCGCTTGCGCACGCCAAGTTTACGTCGCAGATGGCCGACGAGCGTATCAAAACGCACCTGCTCGGCAAGTTGCTCTTTGGTGAGCAGAATCACGTCCATGTCCATTTCCTGCAGGGCAAGGGTTCGGTTTGCGTCTACGCCGCCTTGCTCTGGGCTGTCGTGAACGACCCTGCCTTGACACTCGACAACGATGGGCGCTCGATCGCTGGTTCCCTCGAAGTACAGATCGGCATAGCATGTATTTTGGCCCGCGAGCGTTCGCGCTGCCGGCGTAAGGGCGATGGCGTGGTTATTGTCAAATGGCCCAAGGCCCTCTCCACCCAGGCGAGGTGGAAGCCCAAGAAGCATGGATGCCTGGACCTCCAGAGGTGACGCACACACTCCGTTAACCATGCGTAGCGCTTTGACAAGTTTGACATTTCCCCGAACGCCCTTTGTCTGCGCGCAGTAGCGTTCGAGTTCCGGTATGGTCAGGAGAGGATCGCGAATCCACAGGCTGGCTGCGACTCCATCCTTGCTGTGGACTTGACGCCAGCCTCCGGGCCAGACGAGGCGTTGGGCGTTGGCGATGTCGATCTGCTCTTGCAGCTCTGGCCCAGGGTCAAAGATGGTGAACGCCCCGCAGAGCTCATAGGCTGCCATGGCGAGCTGGTAGATAGAAACGAGTGGCGCCAGGGTGAGCAACGTGAGCTGGGGCGATGCGAATGTAAGCCCAAGGGTATCATCGGTTTGAAACGAACCGGGTGGAAGCTCGGCGGTGAGCACGTGTTCTCGGATCCCCATGGCGCGCGTCTTGCCTGTCTTGTCCGCGCAGAGGATGTGCAAGGGGAGGCTGGGCCAATAGCTTTCAGGTTCATGGAGGCTGAGTCGCCTACGGTCGAGGCTTGTCTCAATATAAGGAAAGGCGGGAAGTACCTGTTTAGCCTGCGGTGGGATCCGATGCAGCGCAAACGATGTTGGACCGCAAAAGAATTCATGCATTTCGAGCCTCCTTTGATCTGACGAGGCCGGTTGATGCGACGGTGCGAGATGCTCAAAGAGAAGTACGCGCATGCTGCAGCAAAAAGGCCTCAAACGGGGTGTTCGCCCTTGTACCCAGCGGGTTATGAGGGCTATCCAGATGGTGGGAGACAAGATCGCTGTCGCAAATCGGGCGAAAAGGTAACGAATTTGAAGACACCCTAAGTAGATAGCAGAGTGGCACCTCGTTTGCGCAGATAAACTTCTTTACCTTTAGGGGTCTACTTACCCTAAGTAGAAATTCGTTACCTTTTCGCCCGATTTGCGGTATGGAGGGTGTGTAAAACGCTGTGACAAGTTGAAACATGGCGTAGATAAGCGTTCGGGGTGGAGGATGCCAATGCGGGATGGGCGCTGCCGGTGTGAGGCTGAGACTGCCGGCGTGAGGCTGAGACCGCCGGTGTGAGGTTGATGCTGCCGGTGCGGGGTTGACGCTGCCAATGTGGAGCTGACGACGCGGGGGCAACGACGCGCGCGAGAGGGGCGACGTCGACCGGACGCTGGTAGAGGGTTTGATATACCAAAAAGGAGGCCGCTGGAATATCCAGCGGCCTCCTTTATAACGGCAGGATTGCCAAAGCGGGCGCAGGCATCGCGGTGAGCGTGTTTTAGCGCACCTGAGCGACGTAAGCGACGTTGGTCGAGGAGATCTTGCCCCTCGAGCTCAACGGAGAGGCGGGCATCGCCGGCGGTGGCAACGGTGAGGTCGCCCTTCTCGACAAAGCCGCACTCCTTGGCCGTCTCGACGGCCTTGACGATCGTGCCGTTGACGGTGCCCTGGGTAATCTCCGCCTGGTGCGGGATAACGCCCCAGTACATAATCATCTGCTGGACGGCCCACTCGTGGCGGGAGAACGCGCAGATCGGCATGTTGGGACGGAAGTGCGAGATCAGGCGAGCGGTACGACCGGTGGTCGTCGGCACGGTGATGCACTTGGCGCCAACGGTGGTAGCCATGTTCACAGCGGACATACCCACAACGTTGTTGACGACGCGGGTGCCGGTAGCGCCCTCGGGGACCTTGAGCTCGGCGTGGGCCGGGAGGTGCTTCTCGGTCTCGATGGCGATCTGGGCCTGCATGCGCACGGCCTCGACCGGGTACTTACCGGCAGCGGACTCGCCAGAGAGCATAACGGCGTCGGTGCCGTCGTAGATGGCGTTAGCAACGTCGGCAACCTCGGCGCGCGTCGGGCGCGGGTTGTGCTGCATGGAGTCGAGCATCTGGGTTGCGGTGATAACGGGCTTGTAGGCCGCGTTGCACTTGGCGATGATCTCCTTCTGGATGTGCGGGACAAGCTCCGGGGCGATCTCGATGCCCAGGTCGCCACGGGCGACCATGATGCCGTCGGAAGCCTCGAGAATCTCGTCGAAGTTCTCGACGCCCAGGGCGCACTCGATCTTCGGGAAGATCGTCACGTGCTCGCCACCGTTCTCGCGGCAAAGCTCGCGGATGCCGCGGACGGACTCGCCATCACGGATGAAGGAAGCGGCGATGTAGTCGATGTTCTCGGTCAGGCCAAAGAGGATGTCCTGACGATCGCGCTCGGTGATGGCGGGCAGCGAGATGTTGACGTTGGGCATGTTGACGCCCTTGCGCTCGCCAATCAGGCCGTCGTTCTTGACGACACAGGTCATGTCCTGGCCGTCGACGGACTCGACCTCGAGGGCAACCAGGCCGTCGTCGATCAGGATAAGGGAGCCGGGCTCAGCCTCGGAAGGGAGCTCGAGGTAGTCGAGGGAGATGTGGGAGGCGTTGCCGAGCCAGTCCTCGGAGGTGGGCTGGGCGGTCACGATGATCTTGTCGCCGGCGTGGACCTCGACCTTGGCGTGACCCTCAAGCAGGCCGGTGCGGACCTCGGGGCCCTTGGTGTCGAGCAGGATGCCAATGGGCTGGCCAACCTCGGCAGCGCAGCGGCGGACGCGCTCGATGCGACCGTGGTGCTCGTCGTAGGATCCGTGCGAGAAGTTAAAACGGGCGACGTTCATGCCCGCCTTGATCATCTCGCGGATGGTCTCGTCGCTATCGCAGGCGGGACCCATGGTGCATACAATCTTAGTGCGTTTTTGCTTTACCTGCATTCAGACCTCCATTTGATGTCTTGTGTAAGCGTCGTTGGTGAGCAGATATACATGGGGACATTATAGGAAAGTCAAAGTCGTTTATTGATGTGAATCGACCGCGTGCCGATTCATTACACATAGAGCTTGCGCTGCGGACGATTCCATTCGCGCTCTCTCAGCTCGACCACGCCCAAAAAAGCCGATATTGGTGTGAAGCCCCTGTCTATGGGGTAAGATAGTCGATTGTTATTCATCGCTGTTCAGCACGGCAACCTTGATGAGCCCTTGCCCTTCCTGGGAATTATGATCGGGCATCAATCTGCTGGGCAGCCTGATCCCAGGAGGTAGTACCAAGTGGAAAGAATACTTGGCTTCGGCCGAGGAGGTGCTCGAGGCCCAGTCCACGAGCGCCGATCAGGGGCCTGACGGCCGCGGAGGCGCAGAAGCGCTTGGCGAGCGTGGGCCCGAACAAGCTCGATGAGGAAGAGAAGACCCCGTTGTGGAAGCGCTTCTTTGAGCAGATGGCCGACCCCATGGTCATCATGCTGCCTCGTTGCTGCCGCCATCTCCGTCATCACCGGCTTTATCCAGGGCGAGCCCGAGTGGGCCGATGCCGCCATCATCCTGTCCGTCGTTATCGTCAACTCGGTGCTGGGCGTGGTCCAGGAGGCTAAAAGCGAGGAGGCCCTCGAGGCCCTGCAGGAGATGAGCGCGGCGCAGTCCAAGGTCATCCGCGATGGCAAGATGTCCCACATGGCCAGCTCCGAGCTGGTGCCCGGCGATGTGATCATGCTCGAGGCCGGCGACTCCGTCCCGGCCGACTGCCGTGTGCTCGAGAGCGCCACGATGAAGATCGAGGAGGCAGCCCTTACCGGCGAGTCCGTGCCCGTCGAGAAGCATGCCAACGTCATTGAGCTCGCCGCCGGCACCGACGACGTGCCGCTCGGCGACCGCAAGAACATGTGCTACATGGGTTCCACCGTGGTATACGGCCGCGGCCGCGCCGTCGTGGTGGGCACCGGCATGGACACGGAGATGGGCAAGATCGCCACGGCCCTCACCCAGGCAAAGAAGGAGCTCACCCCGCTCCAGATGAAGCTCAACGAGCTCTCCGGCATCCTGACCAAGCTCGTGCTCGCCATCTGCGTGATCATCTTCGCCGTGGACATCGTGCGCCACTTCGGCGAGCTCGGCTCCAACCCGGGTATGCTGCTCGACACCTTTATGGTCGCTGTCTCGCTCGCAGTCGCCGCCATCCCCGAGGGCTTGGTCGCTGTCGTCACCATCGTCCTGTCCATGGGTGTCACCAAGATGTCCAAGCGCCAGGCCATCATCCGCAAGATGACCGCCGTCGAGACCTCGGCTGCACGCAGACCATCTGCTCCGACAAGACCGGTACCCTTACCCAAAACAAGATGACCGTCGTCAAGCACGAGCTCGCCTGCGCCGAGGAGAAGTTCCTGGCCGGCATGGCGCTGTGCTCCGATGCCCAGTGGGACGAGGACCTGGGCGAGGCTGTGGGCGAGCCCACCGAGTGCGCCCTGGTCAACGATGCAGCCAAGGCTGGCATGCAGGGGCTCGACGTCGAGCACCCGCGCGTGGGCGAGGCCCCGTTCGACTCGGGCCGCAAGATGATGTCCGTCGTGGTCGAGGAAGCCGACGGCACCTTCGAGCAGTACACCAAGGGCGGCCCCGACGTCGTCCTCTCCCGTTGCACCCATGTGTATGACAACGGCGAGATCGTCCCCATGACCGACGAGCGCCGCGAGCAGATTCTCGCCGCCAACAAGGCCATGGCCGACGAGGCCCTGCGCGTGCTGGCGCTGGCAAGCCGCACCTACACCGAGAAAGCCCTCTGACTTCTCCCCCCGAGGCCCTCGAGCACGACCTGGTCTTCTGCGGCCTGTCCGGCATGATTGACCCGGTCCGCCCCGAGGTCGCCGACGCCATCCGCGAGGCCCACGATGCCGGTATCCGCACCGTCATGATCACGGGCGACCACATCGACACCGCCGTGGCCATCGCCAAGCAGCTGGGCATCGTCTCCGACGCCTCCCAGGCAATCACCGGCGCCCAGCTCGACAAGATCTCCGACGAGGAGTTCAAGACCCGCGTCAAGGACATCTCCGTGTACGCCCGCGTCCAGCCCGAGCACAAGACACGCATCGTCGAGGCTTGGAAGTCTCGCGACCAGATCGTGGCCATGACGGGCGACGGCGTCAACGACGCCCCGTCTATCAAGTCCGCCGACATCGGTGTGGGCATGGGCATCACCGGTACCGACGTCACCAAGAATGTGGCGGATATGGTGCTGGCCGACGACAACTTTGCCACCATCGTGGGCGCCGTAGGCGAGGGCCGCCGCATCTACGACAACATCCGCAAGGCCATTCAGTTCCTGCTTTCGGCCAACCTTGCCGAGGTCCTTCTCGGTGTTTATCGCCACGCTCATCGGCTTTACCATCTTCCAGCCGGTGCAGCTGCTGTGGGTGAACCTGGTTACCGACTGCTTCCTGCGCTCGCGCTGGGCATGGAGGACGCCGAGGGCGACATCATGAAGCGCAAGCCGCGCAACGCCTCCGACGGCGTGTTCGCCGGCGGCATGGGCCTCGACATCGCGTTCCAGGGCCTAATCATCACCGTGCTGGTGCTGGCGAGCTTCTTTGTGGGCGTGTACTTTGACATGGGCTACATCCACATCGCCGATATGATCGCCGGCACCGCCGATGCCGAGGGCGTGACCATGGCGTTCATCACCCTGTCCATGGTCGAGATCTTCCACTGCTTCAATATGCGCAGCCGTCGTGCGTCGCTGTTCACCATGAAGAAGCAGAACAAGTGGCTGTGGGGCGCCGCCCTCGCCCTGGCGCTGACCGTCGTGCCGGTCGAGGTCGACTTCCTGGCCGAGGTCTTCGGCTTCATGCCGCTCCCGTCTCACGCGCTGCTGACCGCGCTCGGTCTGGCGCTGCTGATCATCCCGATCATGGAGGTCTACAAGGCCATCATGCGCGGCATCGAGAAGAACAAGGCGTAAACGGAAAGGACCTCAGCGTAAGCGTGGCTGACGTTTTGGAACATATTCCGAGCTTTGGGGACCTGCGTGCTTCCAGCGCGCAGGTCTCTGCGTTTGAGGGGCGCGCTCGGAGCTGGCGCAGGCCGGCGACATCCCTCTAGAAGAGATCGAGCTGGGCGCCGTGGTGCGCTTGGATCGCGGGTTCCCCATGATCGCGACGGCTGCGGGGGCGCTTTTGCGCGCCGAGCACGCGGTGGATTTTGCCAAGGGCAAGCGGGGGGAAGCGCGGGGTCGCGGCGGTTCGGGTCGCCAGACGATACGGGCGCGCGCCGGTGGCGCGGGGGGCAGGCGCTCCCGATGGCGCGGGCGTCGACGGCGATGGGCTGCTGCCCTCCATTGGCGATTTTGTCGCCGTGCGCGTGTCTCCGGGCCATGATATGGGCGTGATCTTGCGCGTGCTGCCGCGCCGCACGGCGTTTGAGCGCTGGCGTGGAAAGAGTCGTGGGGAGCGTCAGGTCCTCGCCGCCAACGTCGACGTTATTTTTATCGTGCAGCCCCTGGGCGCCGAGCGCGACACGTTGCCGCTCATGCGCGACCGCGTCGCCCGGTCGCTCGTGCTCGCGCGTGATTGCGGGGCCGAGCCGGTGGTGGTGCTCACCAAAGCTGACCGCTGCGAGGCGGCCGAGGTCGTGCAGATCGCCGATGACCTGCGCCGCCTTGCCGGCCCGGGCGTTCGCGTGATCGCGACGTCGTCGCATACGGGTGAGGGGCTGGACGAGGTGCGCGCCTGCATTCCGCGCGGTGCCGTGGGGATGATTTTGGGCGAGTCAGGCGCAGGCAAATCCACGCTGCTCAACACGCTGCTGGGTGCGGAGGCGCTCGAGACGAACGCCGTGCGCGAGCGCGATGACGCCGGACGCCATACCACGGTGGCGCGCATCATGGTCGCGCTGCCCGAGTCCTGCGGTGTGATCGCGGATTGCCCGGGGTTGCGCTCGCTGCCGCTGGTGGGTCATGAACGCGGTTTGGCAAGGGCGTTTCCCGAGGTCGTCGAGGCGTCGCGCGCCTGCCGATTTAACGACTGCTCGCATGTGCACGAGCCGGGGGTGCGCGGTGCTGCGGGGCGTCGAGGACGGGGGAGATCGAGCGTGTGCGCGTCGATGCGTTCCTCGCGCTCGCGAGGGAGATGCGCGTGAGCGCGCAGAGCCTGGACCCGGATATTCATCTGTAGCTCGATGCGCATGCGGTTTCGGGGCGTGTGGCCGATGCCACCGTGCGAGCCGTGTGGCCGGCGGCGCCGCGTGGACCGTGTGGCCGGCGGCGCCGCGTGGGCTGTGTGCCGGCGGTGCCGCGCGTGCTGTTGGGCCTGAGTGCGGCGTTGGCTGCGCGGTGTGTTTGGTTGGGCCTAGTTGCATTATCGATTGTGCGGTGCGACCGGTTGGGTTTGGCTGCGCTGATGAATGTGTTGCGTAGCCGGTTGGACTTGCCCGCGCAGCGCGATTGCGCCGCGAGGTCGATTGGGTTTTGCTGCGTTGTTGAACGCGCATCGTTCGATTGGTTGGACTTTGGTCGTCTGACCTGCGAAATACGTGGTTTCCGCCCAAGAGGGGCAAAAAAGGAGACTTGGCTGAGCGCCGGGCCTCCTTTTTCATGCGACTGGTTTTTTATCTGCTCGGCTTTCGCCCTTTGTCGCGGAAATCGAGTTTTCGCTCTGTTGTGGACATCGGCTTCCCATCTAGTTGCGGGCGCAGTTTTGAGGGGCGGGTTGCGGCAATCGCTCCTGTTTCTGACCTGCAGCCGGCGCATTCCTTGCAGTGCGTGTCAGCCGCAGGTCAGAGCCCTCAACAGGTCGCAATTGCCTTTCTCAGAATGACCTCCGAGAGGGTGCTTCGGCATTGAGAATCGTGGTGTGGGTCGCATGCGGAGGAAGGAGGCGAACATGAATCGAAGAACACGGTTGCTCGTGAGTGCCATCGCCGGCATTGCCGCGGCGGTCATTTCGTTTACGGCGATATCCGGAGCACACCAAGAGGCGGAACGCGCCCGGCGAGAGACGCTGGAGCAGTATGGCGGCGAGCTGGTGAGCGTGTGCGTTGCCACGCGCGACATCGACCCGGGGAGCAGATTGACGACGGGAACGCGGTGGTTACCGAGTGGGTTTCCACGTTGCTGCCCGCGGAGGCGGTGACCAGCCTTGCCGATGTGGCGGGGCGCACGGCGACAGCGCGGATTCCTGCGCATGCGCCCCTTTCGGAGGCGTATTTCGAGCAGCGGGAGAGTGCGGTCGACGTGCCTCGCGGCAAGGTCGCCGTGTCTGTGGCGAGCGATGCCGAGCATGCCGTGGGCGGCGTGCTCGAGCGCGGTGACCTCGTGGACGATGTGCAAGGAGATGCCCTGGCGGACAAGGACGGATGCCGAGGTGATTGACACGAGCGCGCTCGCATCGGGTTCGGCTGATGTGCAGTGGGTCACGCTCGCCGTGCGCCCCTCGGCGGTTCGCGAGCTTTTGGCTGCCGCGTCTGGCGGCATGGTCACACTTTGCGGTGCCCGCTGAGCAGGAGGACGGGGATCGGGATTCCGACGATGCCGAGGAAAAGTCTGATGCGCAAACGCCCGGAGACGAAGCATCGGCAGAGTCGTCTGGTGATGAGGGGCCGGTTGGCGAGGTCGGAACGGGCGAAGGAGATTGACGATGGGGCGAATTTGGGTGATTTGCTGCGAGGAGGGCCTCTACGGGACGGCTCGCCAAGAAGTTCTGAAGCGCGATGGGGACGCGAGGATCGCCCGTGTCGCGTCGGTCGAAGAGATGATGAGCCTACGTGCGCTGTGCGAGTCCGAGCGTGTGGGGATCGTCGTGGCTGGTCGAGGGGCATCGCTCGATAGGACCGCACGAGACGTGGCCCGCATACGGCAACAAGGGCTCGGGGACGATGTGCTGGCGATACTCGCCGGATGCGGGCCGGGCTCCGTTGCCCGCATGCTGCGCGCCGGTGCTAATGAGGTCATCGCGGCGGAGGGCGAGTGGGCCGGATGCGCCCTGCCCGATCGGCCGCTTGCGTTGGGAACATGCATGGAAGACGACGGTTGCGGATGCACGGTGGACGGGGCACCTCCGTTTCGCGATGACCTGGTTCCGCTTGAGGAGCTCTGGCCTCCGCTCGACGAGCCGGACGATGAGGTGGGTGCGGGTCCGTCGGCGCTTGAGCGCACCGGGGATTGCGGCATTTCTTGCAAGGGGTCCGTCCGCACGGGCCGCGATGGGGTGGATATGCCCGCCGCTGACGCGCACGAGCTCAAGGGAGGTCGCGGCGCGCGCGGGCGCGAACTCCGCGATGTCCGGGGAGGCCATCGGGCTCCCTTTGGTGGCGGTAGTCTCCGGCCGCGGCGGGGTGGGCAAGACGACGGTGGTGGCGGGGCTTGCGGGCCTGCGCCGCGCGCGCGTTGGGCTGCGATCCGCCGTGCTTGATCTGGACTTGATGTGCGGGGACATGCCGGCGGTGCTGGGCGTTGATGCGTTTAAGGGACTCGAGGGTCTGATGGCCCACGAAAACGGAGGAAGTATCGCCGAATGCGATATCGAGGCGACTGCCATGCGCGTGGGGCCGGGATTGACGCTGTGGGGCCCGCTGGCGGAGGGCGAGCGGGCGGAGCTGTTCGGCGATTCCGTCGAGCAGTTGATCGATGCGCTGCGAAGTGCCGCCGATGTGATTTTGCCGACACGTCCTGCTTTTGGGGAGACGCGGTGGCGGTGGCGGTCGGTGCGTGCGATCGCTGCCTGGTGGTTGGAGGAGCCGGCGAGACCTCGGGGGCCTCCGCTGCCCGCGCGGTGGCGCTCGCGATGCGCCTGGGGTTCCCGCAACGCGCATGACGAGCGTGTTCAACGGGGTGGGAGGTTGCGGGAGCGGTGAAGAGGAGGCACTGCGGTTTGAGATGGGGGCGTCGCTACGCTCTCGGGCGCGCATATCCGATGGGGGCGATCGCGTGTCCGGCCTGCTCTCGTTCGGCAAGCTCGATGCGCTGCTTGCCGAGGACTGCGCGTTTTTTCGAGGGACATGCGCTCATTTGCGGGCGAGCTGCTGAGCGAACTTGATGCCGGATGGTGGGAAGCCTGGAGCCGGCACCTCAAAACGCGCCAGCGACTAAGTTCAGGCTTCCGTGGGGCAAGAGGGGGAGTGGTGAGAGATGAGCTTGTTGCGTCGCATGGAAGCGGTGGGCGAGGAGCGCTCCACTGCCCCGGGCGTGTCGGTGCACGTTGTGGCAAGGGATGTCGTCGCGTCCGAGCGGGCATCATCGCCGCGCCCCGAACGCGTGCGCATCATGCGCTTGATGATGGATCGCGTCGGCTTTTTCGGAGGTCGCGCGCATTGTGAAGGCGGGCGACGTCGACCGCGGCCGCCTTGAGTTGAGGCCTGCGCTCGGGCGGTGGTCAATGCCGACGAGCGCCTGGATGTGACGATGGACGAGCGGGAGCAGATCATCGCCGACGTCTTGACGACGTGGTGGGTCTGGGTCCGCTGCAGCCGTATTTGGAAGACGACGCGGTGACGGAGATCATGGTCAACGGACGTGACCATACGTTTATCGAGCGTCGGGGCACGCTGGTTGCGCTCGGCAGGCTGTTTGAATCGGAGGAGCAGATTCGAGTGCTCCTCGATCGCATCATCTCGCCGTTGGGTCGCCGCGTTGATGAGCGCAGCCCCATGGTGAACGCGCGCTTGCCGAACGGGTATCGCGTGAACGCGGTGATTCCGCCCATTGCCATCGACGGACCCACGCTCACCATCCGCAAGTTCTCCGACCGTATCAGCGCACTTGACCACCTGGTTCGGTTAGGGTCGCTTCCCGCTTGGTATGCCCAACTGTTGTCGTTTGCCGTGCGCGTGCGTCAGGATTTGGCGGTTGCCGGGGGCACCGGGTCGGGCAAGACGACGCTCTTGAATGCGCTTTCCTGCGAGATCCCGCACGGAGAGCGAATCGTGACCATAGAGGATTCGGCTGAGCTCAAGTTCACGCACCATCCCCATGTGGTGCGGCTCGAGGCACGCGAGGCGTCCATCGAGGGCGAGGGGGCGCGGTGAGCATCCACGACTTGCTGGTGAACGCCCTGCGCATGCGACCCGATCGAATCGTGGTCGGTGAGGTGCGCAATCGAGAGGCGATCGACATGCTCGAAGCCATGAGCACGGGCCATGACGGGTCGTTGACAACGCTGCATGCCGGCAGTGCCCAGGAGGCCGTTGTGCGCCTGACGCTGCTGGCCCGATACGGCATCGACTTATCGAGCGATCTGATCGAGGAGCAGATCGCGATGGCTCTTGACGGAATCGTGATGTCGGTTCGCACGCCGGACGGCAGGCGATTCGTCTCGACATACACCGGGGTCTCGCGCGCTCCCCGATGGAGGAGTGAGGCTTACGGAGTATGTCTCGTACGACGCCGCCTCGCGTTCGTGGACGTTGGCGCGCGAACCGGAATTCATCGAGGAGGCCGTGCGCTCGGAGGCTCTTGATCGGGAGGAGGTGGCGCTATGGCGACAATCGTGTCCTTGCTCGTCGGGGCGCTCGTAGCGGCGAGCGCGCTGGGTTTCATGGACGAGGGGCGTGCCCATGGTGAGGGTGCAGGTGACATCGCGCGAGCGCGGGAGCGGGCGCGTCGCTCGTTTCGGCGCGCGAGGCGCAGCGTCGAACGGGCGCGTGTCCTGGTGGAACGTGGTCTTGCGGAGCATGGCGTGGTGACTTCGCGCAGGCGGGCTGAGCGCGAGCGGATCGAGCGCGCCATGCCGGAGGCCTTTGGCGCCCTGGCCATCTCCTTGGGCTCGGGTCTTTCGCTCGCGCAGGCTATGCAATATGTTGGCGGACGCTCGGAGGAGCCGGTGCGCACGGAGTTCCTCCATGCGTCGGCGCTGATGACGTGCGGGGTCTCCTCGGTTGATGCGCTCGACGAGTTGGTTGCGCGTCTCAACGCCCCGCCTTGGATTTGGTGGTGCTCGCGCTCAAGGTGTCGAGGAAAACCGGGGCCTCGCTGACGGGCCTGCTATCTGAGGCGTCGGGGCTTGTTGGGGAGCGCATCGAGCTGGCGCGCAGCCTCGAGGTCAAGACGGCGCAGGTGCGCATGTCGGCGCGCCTCGTGGCGGGGATGCCGTCATCATGGTCGGCTTTCTCTCGCTTGTGTCACGGGACTTTAGGGCCGGGGTGGCAACGGGGCCGGGTATAGGGTCGCTCGTTGTCGCGCTGGCGCTGAATATCGCGGCGTGGCTGGTCATTCGCAAAAGATCATGCAGGTCGATGTGTGATGGGCGGCTTGCTTGCGATGACGGCTCCGGCGGTCGTCTCGGGGGTTTTGGCGGTGGTGCCGACGTTTTTGCTGCTTGGGTGGGATGCTCAGGATCGGCGAGAGACGTGTGCCCGGTGGGCGCGGCGGTTTCGGGCCGCTTTCGAGGGCCTTTTTCTCACGCGCATGTGCGCTCGCGCGCGGTCGTCTGTGTCCTGCGTCGGCTGCCGAGCTCCCGGTGACGCTCGGCGAGGTGTCGGAGATGGTCGATATCGTGCGGCTGGGATTGTCGGCGGGCTGTCGTTCGATGCCGCTTTGGGGCTGTATTGCGATGGCCGGTCGGGCTCCCTTGCCGTGCGGCTCGCCCGCGCGCACGTGTCTTGGCAATCGGGGCTGTCGACGCGGGAGGATGAGCTCCGGATGATCGCGCGCGAGACAGGGGTGCGTGCGCTCGAGACGTTTGCGATTGCCGTCTCGCAGGCGCTCGAGCTTGGCGCCCCCCTTGGCGGAAACGCTCGAAGGGCAGGGAAGGGAGATGCGCGCGGCGCATCGCGCCGAGGTCGAGCGCCGCATAGAGCGCGCTCCCGTCAAGCTCATCATCCCCACGGGGACGCTGATCCTTCCCGCCCTGTTGTTGTCCATATTGGGTCCGCTGCTTGCTGCCGGCGGAATGATGTAGGGAGGTTTTCCATGATCGCTTTGGTTGAGTATCTGCATGAGGTGTTGGGGGATGCGTGGCGTTTGATGCATGACGCCTATGGGCAGGCAACGGTTGCCGCGCCCGTTCTGTCAAAGGAGGAGCGGGCGCAGGGAACGACGGAGTACGCGATCTTGGTGGGCGTGCTGGTGGTCATCGCAATCATCGCGATCATCGCGTTTCGCGACAAGGTGAGTGAGTTGTGGACGGCCATTTCCGACGGCATCAACGGCCTGTGGGGAAGCGCCGGGCGTGTGGCTCGCGCCGCCGAGCGCGCGACTCGCGGCGCCCGCGGCGTGGCCCGCGAGACGGGGCGTGCGAACCGCGGGTCCGGGCGCGTGGCCCGTGGAGCTGGGCGTTCCTTGCCTGCGTGGGTTTGGCGATCGTTGCGGCCCTGGCCTGCCATGCGCTGGCGGATGGGGGAGGGTCCCCGAGTTCGGGTGACGCGGCGGATGAGAGGTCGTTTGACGAGGGCGCCGAATCGGCGGCTGGCGACGAAGGCGGAGCTGGCGGCAGCGATGGGGTCGGTGATGACGGTGGGACAGATAAGGAGGGCGGAACCGACGATGCGGGCACCGGCGGAACGAATGGCAACGATTTGCAGCACATATGGGGGGCTTTTGATGGGCCCGGCAAAGAGAGCTCCGCGCGCTCATTTTTGGAGGATCTACCGCAGGGAGAGGGAGGAAGGGATGACGGCGACGCGACGACCGCGATCGTGTACTGGACCGAACGAGGCGATCTGCCCGTCGCCGCCGAGCGCGTGTTGACGCCTATGCGGATGTGGGCGGCGTGATACTCGGCGCGAGCGGCTACCTCGATATGTACGGCAATGTGGGGCGCCTTGGTGAGGAGAGGAGATGCCTGGTGCGATGTGGTGCTGGTGGGCACGGAGGACGGCGAGCAGAGCGTGGTCCGGGTGGCCAGGGTGCTGGCGGGAAGCGTGTGAGGTCCGCGCTCGGTCGCATGTGGCGAGGGCGCCCGATCGGCGCCCGTGACTTTTGGGGACGACGGGGAGGCGAGCATGCGAACGGGCGGGTTGACGGGGCGTGGCGTGTGGCACGGGAGCGCACGGCGCAGGGCACGCTCGAATATGCGCTTACCGTCGTCGCGCTGTTGGCGATGGTCGTGGCGTGCGCGGCGATTTGGCGGGCGGCCGTCGATGGACGTTTGCGGGGATCGTCCAACAGGCGGCATCGCACCTGTTGGATGGCGACGGGTTCATCGACATATCCCTGTACTGAGGGCGCTGATGGGGAGCTTGCCCAGGCGACGGTTGAGGCGGCGATGTTGATCCCGGCGTTTCTGCTCCTGCTTTTGCTCATGCTGCAGCCGGTCTGCCTGCTGTATACGCGCTCCGTTATGGAATCGACCGCCGCCGAGACCGCTCGCTTGCTGGCGACGGGCGATGCCGACGGCGATGAGGCGTACCGGTCTTTTTGCCCTGCGTCGACTCGCCGCCATCCCCGATCTCTCGATTTTTTCATGCGGGCGGTCCGCTCGCATGGGACATCGAGCTCGCGCGGGCGTCGGCCGCGGAAGGCGAGGTCGAGGTGGTGATCGCGGGCGCGGTTTGTCCCCTGCCCATCTTGGGGGCGTTTGCCGCAACGATGGGGGAGACGAACGCGCAGGGGGACATTTTGATGCGCGTGAGCGTTTCGTATGAAGCGAGACCGGAATGGCTGGAGGGAGATTATGCCTCGTGGATCGAAGCATGGAATGAGTAGGGCGGCGCTCGTGCGCACACGGTATGTGCGCATGGGGCGAACGCGCATGGGGCGCGCGTGCGTCCGGGCGAGAAACGCGTGTGCTCGAATGGGACGCGCAAGTGAGCAGACGGGGCGTCCATGCGCGCATTGGGGCATCGATCTGTTTATCGAGGAGGGCGCGTATACGACCGTCGCGTCCGCCGTTGCCATGCTGATGGTGCTGGCGCTGTTGTTCTCCGCAACGCTGGCCGTTTGGTCGGCGGGCAGGTCGGGGATGTCCAGGCCAACGCGGATACGACGGCCCTTGCCGGGGCGAACGTGGTTTCCCTCGTACCATACGGTCGCGATGGTGCTTGACGCGTGCGCGCTCAGCATGGGGTTGGCGGGATTTGCCATGACAGGCGTGGGGATGATCGGCGCCTTCGTCCCCGGCGCCCAGAGCGCTGCGGCAAAGACCCTAGATGCGGGCATCGATATGCTCGAAAGCGCGTAACACGTTCGTGACGTCGGCCTCGCGTGGCTTAAAGACGCTCGAGGGGTCCCTGCCGTATCTTGTCGCGGCCAATGCCACGAGGGCGAGCACCGCTCAAAACACCGAGTCGATCACATACACGGGCAGCGCGCTCGCAGCGCCTTCAACCTCGGCATCTGAGTTTCCGGCGTTGGAGGGCGACCAGATCGCGCTGGATGATCTGACTCAGGAATCGCAGGAGCTGGAGCAGGCGGCGGAGGATCTATCGCAGATATCCGAGGAGGTGGCGGCTAAAAAGGAGGCTGCATGGCTGGCGGATTGCGGGCGCGATGGTAGGAACATGCAGGAGCGCGCCCGCGCGTCTTTCGGGCATGGCGGCTGAGGACAATCCCGATTTCGCATCGAGCACGGTATGGGAGCCCAACGTGGCTCTCGAGCGAGCGCGGGCGTACTACCGGTGGCGTTACGAGCATGATGAGCCGGAAGGGCAAGGCGTCGAGGCGCGGGCGGACGCGGCTGCGCGTCACGCGTTTTATGGATACGCCCTTCAGATGTTGGAGGACGCACAGGTCGTGGAGCGCGACGGGGTGATCACCTCGACGGTCGAGCTGCTTCCCAAGAACACCGATGAGGTACGACGGACAAAGCTGTATACCGACGCTGTGTGGCCGTCGAGTGTTGAGGACGACGGGTTGACCCTGCATTTTTCGTCATCGTGTCCGGGGGTTGCGGGCGCGCAGGGCCCTTTGATCGCTCTCGCGAGCATTGAGGAGGGAAGTGCGCGCGAATGCCCCGTGTGCAAGTTCGGCGTGGGAGATGTGGGCAAGACGCCGGCGGCGTCGACGAGCATCGACAACGGTTTTGAGTATCACCTGCGTGCGTATACGCTCGCTTTGGACGAGTACGTCGCCGCTCGCCAACGCGAATTGGATGAGCAGGCACGTGCACAGGGCGAGGCGGAGCAGGCGGGTTCTGCCTTTGAGCAGGCGATATCGGCTCTCTCGGGAAAAACGTCCGCGCATCGCCCCCCTCCCGGGCGGAACGGGTGCATCGCGCTCGTCGTCGCGTCGGCGGTCGATTCGCCGGATGAGCTTGAAACGCCATTCGCCGCGTCGGAGGGCATCGCCGAACGCGGGGCGATCTCCGCGGCGGCTCTCGCTCCAGACAGGGCGACACGCGAGAACAACGTGCTCGTCGTTTTTCAGCTCCCTTTGAGGAGCGTGTCGGGTCGGGAGGGGCGGTGGGCCTCGTCGACTCGGTGATGGATCTTTGGGGCGAACTGCTTGTTTCCTACGGCGAGGCGGGGGCGGGCGTCGACAAGGCGTTTAGCGACATCGTGGATGGCTTGGAGGGCCTTGGGCTGGGTCCCGTCGGATCGTGGCTGAGTGGGCGCCTGCAGGGTATCGTGCGCGCGCTGGGGATGGAGCCCGTCGACTTAAGCCAGCGAAAACCCGTGCTGACGGACAGCGCCCGCGTTGCTCAGGCATCGGGAATGCAGGGCTATGTGAACGTCCAAACGGTCTTGCGGGACATTCCCGCCGGATCGACGGATCCGGAGGCAATTGTGCGGGCGGTTGGCTATGCGGTGGAGGACCGCATCATGTCGATGGAGCTCACCGTCGCGGAGATTCCGTTGCCGGGCGGCGGCGCGCTTCCACTGACCGTGCGCGTGCGCGATATCGCCTCGCTGGTCGGTGAGGGATGTGATGCGGTTGCGCGCCATGCGGGAAGAACATGCCCAGGCAACCGTCGAGATGGCGGTCGTCGCCCCCCGTCATGCTGGTCGTGGCGCTCATCGTGTACAACGTGATGGTGTTTGCGTCCGCCACCGCGCGCTTTGACCGGGTGGCACCCGACATCGTTCTCGCCCATGGGGTGGCGCCGACGGGCGACGCGACGGGCGCCCTTTCGATGGCGGGGTCTGCGTCGAACGTGGAGGAGCGCTTGGAGCGCGCGATGGACGGTTATGACGTGGAGGTCGATGTAGAGGCCGCCGAGCAGGCGGGAGGCGATTCCGCCACCGGAGGGTCCCTTGCTGCACATGGTCGGGAGCCTGCGCACCTATCGTTGCACGATGCGGTATGCGCCGTGGCCCCAGGGCTTGGTGGTTGCGGGAGTCGATATGGGGCTCCCTTGGAATTGGCGCACACGAGGTCCATCACGGTGGATCCATGGAGGCCGGGGGTGGTTATGTAGGGCGTCTTTCTGTTGGGGATATGGCTTTGGCCGTGAAGCCGTATGTTGCGGACACATGGGATGGCTTGAAGATGAGGTGATTGAGTGGGGCGGCTTGGATTTTTGGGACGTTGGAGGGTTTGCGTGCTGCGCCAACGCCGCGGTATGGGCAATCGATGCGGAGTGCCGGGAGCGGAGGTCGGGACTCGAGGGCGCGGCGCTCCACGAATCGCATCGTGCCCCATGCGCCCCGGGCGAGATGTGGCGTGGCGCGCGATTGCCGCTCGGGCTCTATGCGAGCTTGGCTGGGATGGGGATGTTGAAGAGGCGGTGACGTATTGGCAGCGCGCGAGGGGGCTGATTGCATGCTCCGCGTTGGACGAAGCGACTCGCCCGCGCATTTGGTGTTTCCACGCTGCCGTTCGGTGCACACGTGGTTCATGTCGGCCCCAATCGATATCGCGTTTGTCGATGCCGCGGGTCGGGTCATACAGCGTCATAGTTGCGTTCCGCCTTGGAGCATGCGCTCGTGTGCCCGGGCGTATCTCGTGATTGAGCGGTGCTCTCCAAGGGAGGTGGCTTCGCGCGTTCAAAGGTGAGGACGCCTGGTGCGCCCTGTCCGGATGACGACGGGGTGTCCAAGCCGGTCGGTCGAGCTGTAGGCATCTTGGACGATCGGGATGTGCACGTTGCCCCTCCCGCGTGCCGCGGCCTCTTATGCGCATCGTGCTCCGCGCCTTCCTGGTCGGCGGCGTGGTGCGGGTGAATTTTGACAAAAGGAAAAAACTCGCTTGACCGGATCGTAAACTTTGGTATAGTAATCTCCGCTGTTAACGACAGCGCACCTTGTGGCTCGGTAGCTCAGTTGGTAGAGCAGAGGACTGAAAATCCTCGTGTCAGGGGTTCGACTCCCTTCCGCGCCACCCTTTGCATTGTGAGGCCTTCCAGAAATGGGAGGCCTTTTGCATTTGTTTTCCATCGCGTGCGCTCCGCGATGTGGGGGTATCCTAAGGGAGACGAGTAGGTTTTACGCGGAGAGGGGTGCCCATGTTCGACAGGATTCGCGGTGAATCTGTCCGGCTGGTTTATCTTGGAGCCGTGGGTCACGCCGTCTTTATTTGCCGCGACGGGCGCATCGAACGACGGCGAACTTCAGCAGGTCTTGGGGGCCGGCCGCCTATAACGAGCGCATCCGTGAGCATTACGAAACCTTTATCTCCGAACTGGATTTCAAGCGCATGTCCGCCATGGGCCTCAACGCGGTGCGCATTCCGTTGCCGTGGTACGCGTTTGGCTCCCAAAACGAGCACGAATCGTACATTTCCTGCATTGACTACATCGATCGCGCCATGGGTGGGCCAACAAATACGAGATGAAGGTCCTGCTCGACCTCGCGACGGTCCCCGGTGGACAGGGGGATTCCAATAGCTCCGCCACCACCTCGGATATCGTTGCGGATTGGCATTCGTCTGCAAATGGCAGGGCGACGGCGCTCGAGGTGCTCGAGCGTCTTGCCGAGCGCTACGGCGAACAAGACCCCTTGCTCGGCATCGAGCTGCTCGACTCGCGCGTCATGAGCGTGCGCACGGGGCTGTTTTCCGCAAGCGTTGGTATTCCCAGCCATTACCTGCGGAATTTCTACCGCGATGCATATGAAGTCGTGCGTCGCCATATGCCCACGCGAAAGATCGTCGTGTTTTCCGATTCCGGGCACCCGGGCGCCTGGAAGCGCTTTATGGCGGGCGACCAGTATCAAAACGTGGTCATGGACCTGCATCTGTATCATTTCCGCGATGAGACCGCTCAGGACATCACCACTCCCCGGGGGCTCACCTCTGCCATACAGCGCAACAAGGCTCTGATACACGAGGCGAAGAGCCTCAAGTTCCCCGTTATCGTGGGCGAATGGTCAGGCGCTGCGGTGCTTTCCGGCTCTTCGGTCACGCCCGAGGGGCGTCGCGCGTACGAGCGCGTCTTTGTGTCGAACCAGCTTGCGACCTTTGATGCGGCGGACGGCTGGTTCTTCCAAACATGGAAAACCGAGCGTCGCCTGCCGGCGTGGGACGCCCGCGTGGCGCTCGCCCCGCTTGAGCGCGCGATGATGGAGTAGCGCATGGAAGCGGAAAAAACGTTGAATGCAGGCGGCGGTGCCGGGGCATGCTGTCGCTGGTGGGGACGCCCATCGGTAATTTGGGTGATCTTTCCACCCGCGCCGCGGAGACCTTCCGCCGTGCCGACGCGGTGTGCTGCGAGGACACGCGCGTCACCTCCAAGCTCCTGGCTCATCTTGGGCATTTCAAAAATCTCCGTGCGCTGCGATGACAACGTGATTGAGCGCCGCGCCCCGAGCTCGTGGGTCGCGTGTTGGCGGGCGAGCGCATCGCCTTCGCCTCCGATGCCGGCATGCCGAGCGTGTTCCGACCCCGGTCAGGTGCTCGTCGAGCTGGCTCGGTGCAAAGGCGCTCCGGTCGAGGTGATTCCCGGCCCTTCTGCGTGCGTGACGGCTCTGGTGCTCTCCGGCATCCCGAGCGATCAGTTCTTTTTCGAGGGCTTTTTGCCCCGCAAGCACGGTGAGCGCGTGCGCCGCCTGCAGCGTTTGGCCCCCATTCCCGGGGCGCTGATTTTCTACGAGTCCCCGCATCGCGTGGAGGCCTCGCTCAAGGCGATCGCTGAGGTGTTTCCCCAGCGTACGGTCGCTTTGTGCCGCGAGCTCACCAAGCTGCATGAGGAAGTGCTGCGTGCGCCTGCGCCCGAGTTGCACGAGCGGGTGCGCGAGCGCGGCGAGCTCAAGGGCGAGATGGTGATCGTGGTCGCCGCCCCCACGGAGGTGGAGTTGGAGCGCCACGAGGTTGCGCTTGCGGCGGGGACCCCGGCGGGGGTAACCGCAGATCCCGATGATCTGCTGCGCTCCGACATCGCCGAGGGCCTGCCGCCGGCGATTCGGCAAACGCGCTCGCCAAGCGCCTGTCTCAAAAGTACTCCCGCAAAAAGCGCGACGTGTACAACCTGGCACTCGAGCTGCAGGGCTAAGTTGGGGGCGGCCATGGACTTCTCGCAGGATTCGCATACGGAGGGTCTAACCGGGCCGCTCGCTCGACCCGATGCGGGCGGGTCTCTAGATGGACGTGAGCCTACGTCGATGCAAGAACGGTACGGCTCGCCACAGGTGCGCTTGACGGCCCCTCTGTTGATGCGCCTCGCGAACGTATAGACGTTTGCGAGCGGGTCTTGCTCAACCTGCAAGCGTTCAAAGATGTCCGCTTTGGAACGGTGGGTCGGCGCTTAAGGACATTTGCCGTGTTTCGATGTCGGTGTCGTTTGGATGCTCCTGTATTATTCGAAGGGCGATCCACGGAACATCGTTTACGGCGCGATTTTCTTCAGCATCTTCCTCATTCCGGCGAACCTTATCTGTCTGCGACAAACGATGATGACATCGACCATCGACCCGATGGTCCGAGCGTGGTTCGGCATGTACGGCAGCCGCAACCTCGATTCCCCGCGTGGGGAGCTGTCCGCGGAGTATGAATTGTCGCTCGATGATGTAGGGTTTGAACAGGTGCTTTCATGGGGTTACGTTATCCGGGTGCCCTGGATCGCACTCGCGAAACGCCCGTTCAAGGGCAGGCGGGGATATGTGTTCGGCTTCGATGAGGGCAAACTCGAGGCGGTCTTCGAACTCCTTTGCGGGCAACAACTGGGTCCATAAGATTAATGAGATGCCAGCGGAATGTCTATATTTGCCCTTTTTGACCTCGTATCTCGCCGTCCAGAGTTGCTCGGCCAGGTAAAAAGAGCGCATAGCATGGTGGCGGGAAGAAATTCGAGGGCGGAAGTGACCCACGAGGGCGAGTATCGGGAGGATGATTGGCGAGTGGATGGTCGATGCGGATGACTTCGAAGAGGTGAATGAAGGCCGGCGCGCCGTGTGAGGATGTTGCGGTTTGGCGGCTGCGCTTCACCTGCTAAAATGAAGAATTGCATGAACAAACCAGCGAGAAGGAAGCCGCGTGTCATGAGCTCGAAGCCGTCCTATTACATCACCACGCCGATCTATTACGGGGCACCGCGTACTCCACGATCATCGCCGACGTTCAGGCGCGCTACCGTCGCGCTGCCGGCTACAACGTCAAGTTCCTCACCGGCATGGACGAGCACGGCCAGAAGGTCGCCGAGGCCGCCGAAAAGCACGGCCTCACGCCTCAGGAGTGGTGCGACAGCCAGGCCCCGCACTTCCACGAGCTGTGGGAAGAGCTCGAGATCTCCAACGACGACTTCATCCGCACCACCGAGCCCCGCCAGAAGCGCGCCGTCCAGTACCTGTGGGGAGCGCATGCAGGAGGCCGGCTACATCTACAAGGGCAGCTACGACGGCTGGTACTGCGTGCCGGACGAGACCTTCTTTACCGAGACCCAGGTCGAGAAGGCCGATGAGGCCCGCCGCACGGAAGGTGCCCCCTCTGCCCCGATTGCGACCGTCCTCTCGAGCGCATCAGGAGGAGAGCTGGTTCTTCATACGACGAGCACCCGGATTTCGTCCAGCCCGACTTCCGCATGAACGAGGTGCGTTCCTTCGTCGAGGGCGGCCTGAACGACCTCTCCGTCTCCCGCACGTCCTTCGACTGGGGCATCCAGGTCCCGTTCGATGACGAGCACGTGACCTACGTGTGGTTCGACGCCCTCACCAACTACATCACCGCCGTGGGCTACGGCCCGAGGGCGACGAGGCCGCGGCCGAGCTCGCCTACCGCTGGCCCGCGCAGGCCCACATCGTGGGCAAAGGACATCATCCGCTTCCACTGCGTGATCTGGCCCGCCATGCTCATGGCGCTGGGCGAGGCCCTGCCTGAGCACGTTTTCGCTCACGGCTTCCTCACCGTCAAGAACGAGGAGACCGGCAAGGCCGAGAAGATGTCCAAGTCCCGCGGCAACGCCATCGCGCCGCGTGAGGTCATCGAGAAGCTGGGTGTCGAGGGCTATCGTTATTACTTCATGACCGACGTTACCCCGGGCACCGACGGTGCCATCAGCCTCGGCCGTATGGAGCAGGTCTACAACGCCGACCTCGCCAACAGCTGGGGCAACCTGATCTCGCGCTCCACCAACATGTGCATCCAGTACTTCGAGGGCGCCACGCCCGAGCGCGACGCCAACGCGGCCGGTTATGCCGAGAATCCGCTGGCCGCCGTGGCGGAAAGCCTGTTCGAGCGCTACGCCGCCAAGATGGAGGCCTTCGCCTACGGTGACGCCGCCAAGGGAGATCATGGAGCTCGTCCATGCCGCGAACCTCTACATCGAGAACTCCGAGCCGTGGACACTCGCCAAGGACCCCGCGAAGGCCGGTGAGCTCGCCAACGTAATCTGGAACCTGCTCGAGTGCATCCGCATCACCGCGCACCTGCTCATGCCGCTCATGCCGAGCACCAGCGCCGAGGCGCTGCGCCGCATCGGCTGCGTGAGGGCGAGGCCGCCACGGACAACATGGCGGCCGCCTGCGCGGGGGCCAGCTTGCCGCGGGCCTGCCGGTCGAGAAGGGCGAGGCCCTGTTCCCGCGCTTGGCGTAAGGGCTGTTTGCGTCGAAATGTGCTGGGCGCATGCTCCGCACGGGGCACGGCCAGATAAAGATGAGGAAAGGCGCCGAGAGGCGCCTTTCCTCTGGCTCGGGTTTGAGTTTTTGCTCCCTGTGCGTGGGGTGCAAGCCGCAAATCAGGCGAAAAGGTAATGAAGATCCGTACCTCCCGAGTAGACGCCAAAGATAAAAGACTTTATCAGGGAAAACAAAGGGCAAATTGCGCGTGTGCTCTCAGGACGTCGCGAAGTTCGTTACCTTTTCGCCTGATTTGCGGCATCAACGGGGATCGACGGGTCATTTGCAGGAATAGAATCGTCTTCGTTTCTGGCTTGACTGCACCTTCTCAACCACGAGGATTGCATGAGGGGTCACGATAATATCGTTTTCGTTTCTGGCTTGACCGCAACTCAGGCCCTCGCTGCCTCAACTCAAGCCATGCTCGGGTCGGCTCCGGTCTGGCTCGGGCTGCCTTTGCGTGCCTCGGCCCATTTTTGGCCAACTTCGTTCGTCACAGCCACAGTTCCAGCCCGTCTTTTGCCATAACCGGTTCCGTGACGGCTCCGCGACATCTCAGCTTCGTTCAAGATTGACTTGGTTTGGATCGGCATTCGACCTGTTTCGTCTTGGCTCCATCCCGGTTCCGACTGCGCTCGGGCTGGCCTTCGGCCCAGCTTCTGCCTTGATGGGTCTTGTCCCAGCTGCGGCTCGCCATTGCCCGGCTTCTGGCTGGGCTGGTAAAGCTAGGCACGTTGTAATACGTCATCGTGAAGGGTTTCGCCCATGACAACCTCCCTCTGGCCAATCCCTCCGCCACGCGAGATGCTCGAGGCCTTTGGCCTGGCCACCAAGCACCGCTTGGGACAGAATTTCCTCATCGACAACCATGTGATCGAGCGCATTATGGACCTCGCCGAGCTCACGGGCGCCGAGCGTGTGCTTGAGGTGGGCCCCGGTATCGGCACGCTCACGTTGGCGCTTGTGCAGGCCGCGGGTCGCGTGACCTCGATCGAGATGGATTCTGAGCTCGAGCCGGTGCTCTCGGCCCATGCGATCGACCATCCCAACTTCAACTTCATTTTGGGCGACGCGCTCGCGGTCCCGCCGGCGCAGATCGCCGAGGCTCTTGGCGGTGAGCCCGAGCTGCTCGTGGCGAATCTGCCGTACAACGTCGCGGCGACCATCATCCTGCAGTTCTTCCAGACGATGCCTGCACTCAAGCGCGCGGTCGTCATGGTGCAAAAAGAGGTTGCCGACCGTATCGCCGCCGTTGCCAGCACCAAGGCGTACGGTGCCTATACGGTCAAACTCTCCCTGTATGGCAAGGTCACGGGCCGTTTTGAGGTGCCGCCGCGTTGCTTTATGCCCGCCCCGCACGTGGATTCGGCGGTTGTACGCATCGATCGCGTGGGTTTCCCCGGCACGTTGCCGGATCGTCAAGTTGACGCTGCGTGCGGCACGGATGCTCCGGTTTCGATGGCGGGTTCTGACGGCGTTTTGACATGCGACTCGAATGGGGGCCAGGATGGCGCCTCAGTTCTGGTGCTGGCTGGGGCTCCGAGCGCTGAGGACATCGCGCGCGTGGTCGATGCCGCTTTTGCCCAGCGCCGTAAGACCATTCGCAACTCCATGAGCGCCAACGGTTTTGACAAGGCGGCGCTCGATGCGGCGTTCGCCCAGTGCGACATCGCGCCGACCGCTCGAGCGGAGACCCTGTCCACGAGCGAGTTCGTGCAGCTCGCCGAGGCTCTTGCGGCTGCATCCGCTTTGTCGTAGGCGCAGCAAACGAGGGGAAACACCATGACCTATGAACCAATGCAGCCCGCGTGTGCGCCGGGGGACGGTGCCGTCCGCCGGTGCGTGGCCGTCTGCAGAGGATGGGCTGGCGGGTTTGGAGCAGCTGCAGTTCACCAAGAAGAACAAGGTGCTCGACTTGCCCCGACCGCAGGCCCCGCTGTTCGATACGCATGCTCACCTGCGCTCCTTTTTGGGGCGAGGATAAAGACCCCGTTGCAGTCCTCGTGCGCGCGTACCGCGCCGGTGTCCGCGGGCTGGTGACGCTGTTCGACCCTGTGTCAGATACGTGTGGGGAAACCCGCGACGCAACGGACTTTTCCGCCTGGCTGCAGGACGTGGCGTCGCGCGCGGCGCAGGCGGGGCCCCGTTGCCGGTTCGGTATCTGGTGGGCGTGCACCCCTATGGCACGGCGGACTACACGGATGCCGTGCATGCACAGGTCGAGGCGGCGCTGGACGACCCGTGGTGCGCGGGCGTGGGCGAGGTTGGCCTGGACTATCACTTCGACGCGGATGACGACATCGAGGCGGCTCCTCATGAGCTGCAAATGGATGTGATGGCGCGGCAGGTCGAGCTGGCCGTGTGCCGAAACGTTCCGGTTGAGCTGCATCTTCGCAACGATACCGGCGACGCGGCGCGCCAGGCGCACGCCGATGCCGCGCGCGTGCTCGAGCAGGTGGGCGTGCCGCGCGCCGGCTGTGTGCTGCATTGCTTTGGCGAGGATCGCGCCACCATGGAGCGGTTTGTGGACCTGGGCTGCCACGTCGCCTTTGGCGGCGCCGCCACGTTCAGGCGCAACGACGAGGTGCGCGAGGCGTTTGCCGTTTGCCCGCTCGATCGCTTGTTGCTCGAGACCGACTGCCCCCTACATGGCGCCCGAGCCGATCCGCGGTCTCGAATGCGAGCCTGCCATGATTGCGCAGACGGCGGACACGCTCGTGTACGACCGCTGCGACCGTACGGGAGAGCTCCCGAGCACGATCGCCCGGGCATTGTGGGACAACTCGGTCGCCCTCTTTGGGTAAAAGGCGGGGTAGCAATATGCAACACATGAGGGGAATGATCCGGTGAGCGCGAAAAAAAGCACGCAGACGCAAAGAAGATGGACAAGGCGGCGGCAAAGGCGGCGCGCCGGGAGGAAGACGCGCGTGCCCAGGAGGCCGCTCAGGAACTGCGTGCGCGCCGAGAGGCCGCCCGCGGCCCCGCGCCCATCGACAACCAACTGCACCGCGAGCTCCCGCTTACCAGGGTTGCGTACGGCCTGCTCGCCCTCACCGTTTTCATGTTTATGGTCGCGCGCCTTGGGGTGTATTTGGCCAACGCGGAACTCGGATGATCGCGAGCATCGCCACCACGCTGTTTTTCCTAGCAACGTTCATCGTGTGGTTTGCCTCGCGCCATCAGGCAAAAGAAGCTCACGAAAGAGCGCGAGCAGGGCGACGGCGCCGGAGAGTAATGCCCGCGCGTGGTTGACCGAGGGATAATGCCCGCGAGCTGTTGACTGGTGAGCAACGTCTGCGCGTGGTTGACGGGCGATTTGCTAGAAAAAAGACAAGGAGAGATGCATGAACTGTTCGGCACGCCGTTCCCTCACCGAGGTGGGCGTGATATCGCTCGCCTGCGCCTTGGCGACTGTGTTGATCGATATCGTTTTGATGACGGCGCCCGTGGAGAGCATGGAGTGGCTGACATCGGTTTTGTCCGTCGTCTCGCTGGCCCTTCCCGTTTTGCTGTTGGTGGCTGAGGTGCGCGCGTGGCTGGCGATAACTCGTGCGGGCTCGGATGTATTTAACCTGAGCGGAAAAGTGGTGCTGGCAGCTGCGTTGTGGTTTGGCGGATCGCTGCCCGCGGGGATCGTCGCATTCGTTCGCGCGCTGCTGTTCGGCTCCATCGCTTCGGTGGCGCCCATGTTTTTGGTGCAGCTCGGTATGGCGCTGGTGTGCATCGCTGCCGTTGCCGGCCGCGTGTCCAAGGTGCTGTCGCGATAGCGCACGCGGTGTGTCGTCGCGATGAGGCGACGGACCATCCGGCACCCAACCTGCCTTGATACGCCCCGGCAGCTGTGGGCACCCCTTCATGGGGGCAGCTTGCAACCGCCGGGGCGTTTACCGTGCATGATCCGCTGCTGCGCGGGGGCCGCCGCGCTCGACCTGCGGGTGTCCGAGAGTCTTCCGCGCCATCTGTCGTTTCCTGCGGCCGCCCGAGAGCTTCCTGCGCCATCTGTCGGTGCCTGTGAGCTCCTTGCGCCCATTGCCATCGTTGGGCCGAAATGGGACGTTCGCCCGCGTGCGGAGCGGGGTCGGGTCGGACCCATGCGCGGCGCGAGATCAAGGAAAGCCCATGCGCGGCGCATGTGCGGGCCAGCCGCCCGCGCTTATTCCTCGCGGTCGAACTCCTCGCTTGCATTGAGCGGGCGCCCGGAGTAGTTGAGGTGCTCGGTCACAGACGTCGTGTCTCCCGTCTCGATAAAGCGCGCGGCGGCCTGCTGGTAGTCATCGAGCGCGCGCTCAAAAAGGGCGGGGAAGCTCTCTGTGCTCGCATGCTGCGTAAACGGGTTGACCCATTCCCGGCACGCCAGATTGCCTGCTCCCGCGGGGGGCTTCGGCGGTGACGCGATGCCCGAGCGCTTGGAGCAGCGAGTAGTCTTTGACCAGGCCTTCCAGACGCGCGAGCGCATCGGAGCGCAGCGAGCCCGCGGGCTCGATCATGCGGTAGGCGAGCTTCATGTCCGCGCCGGCACCGCCGTACTCGTTGGCGCCCACGCTCAGGCCGTACACGCTGCTTGCCACAAAGCTCATGAGGGCTCCGGCGACCTTATCGATGCGCGCGTTGGTGACCAGCTCGCCCACGGGTGGGTAGTCGGCGACGGTGGCGCCATTGCGCTTGAGCTGGAGCATGAGGACGTCAAGGCCGCTCTCGATGACCGCGTGCACCTGGCTGCCCGCGCCGGTGAGGTCGCCGTCAACCTCTTGAATGCCCCACTGCTGGGCGTACACAAAGGGGTGCGCGTTGCGGTCGAGCACGTAGTGCGAGAGCAGGCCGAGTGTCCATGCGCGGCCAACGCTGGCGTCGGAGGGCTGCAGGTGCGCAACACCGTCGCGCAACGCGGCGAGTTGGCGTGACATGCGGCTGCGGTGCATCACGCGGGCCAGTTCCATGCAGGCGGCCATATGGGGCGTGCGAAAGCGGAAGAAGAACGGGTCGGGGCCCTGGTTGGCGAGCAGGAAGGCGGCGCGCTCGTCATCGGAGGTGATGAGGCCCTGGGGCAGGCGCTCGATGCTCTCTTCGCCGAAGAGGTGGTGGGTAATCAGTGCAGGCATGGTGCCTCCTTTTAAACAGACGTCTGTCGCTCATTATGCCCAGCAAGAGGTTGTTTTCAGATGAATTTGGGCGCGAACGAGGTGCGTCGGCTTCATGCAAGACGTCGTTGTGTGTGAGGGCGGTGGTCCCTCGGCCGGCGGCTGTTCGGGGTTGCGCCCGATCACGAGTCCGACCACGGGAGCCGCCGCCCGGGACCCCGGACGCGGCTCCCCGTGCGCTCAATAGAAACGATATTGAAATGGTTTTGAAATCCAAAAAATTGCATGTAGCTGGGCAAATAGGGTATAACGGACACTTGTTTGATTGGCATAAGGAGGAGCGCATGGCCAATATGATCGAGATTCGGGGCCTGAATAAGTACTTTGGCGACCTGCACGTTCTCAAGGATATCGACCTCACGGTCAAGGAGGGCGAAAAGCTCGTCATCATCGGGCCGTCCGGCTCGGGCAAGTCCACGCTCATCCGTTGCGTCGACTACCTGGAGGAGCCCACGAGCGGCGAGGTCATCATCGACGGCACCCCGCTCACCAAGAAGAACCATCTGGAAATGGCCCGCAAGTACAGCTCCATGGTCTTCCAGCAGTTCAACCTGTATCCCAACATGACGGTGCTGGGCAACCTCACGCTCGCGCCCATCAAGCTGCAAAAAGAAGTCCAAGGAGGAGGCCACCGAGGCCGCCATGGCGGCGCTCAAGCGCGTCGGCCTGGCGCACAAGGCGGGCGAGTACCCGCAGAACCTCTCCGGCGGCCAGCAGCAGCGCGTCGCCATCGCCCGCGCCATGTGTACCAAGCAGCCGATCATCCTGTTCGACGAGCCCACCACCGCGCTCGACCCCGAGATGGTCCAGGAGGTGCTCGACGTCATGATCGAGCTCGCGCAGGAGAACATCACCATGATCTGCGTGACCCACGAGATGGGCTTCGCCCGCAAGGTGGCCGACCGCGTGATCTTCATGGACGACGGCACCATCGTGGAGGAGGGCACGCCGGAGCACTTCTTCGAGAACCCGCAGAACCCCCGTTGCCGCGACTTCCTCGCGAAGATCCTGCACTAGGGCGAGGCGATGCACATGAAGAATCTTGCGAATACCGCCCCGCGCGCCGTCGAGGCCCGGGGCCATGAGCTGGAGCGCCGCACCGCGGTACCGGTGCAGAACTCCGTTTCTGCTGCCGGCGAGCGCCCTGCCGCGCCGCACCGTGGCCGCATCGTCCGCCTTTTGCCCGACGCGCCGTTCGCTGCTGCGCGGCCTCGCCGCCTCGGCGGCCCTGATGGGCGCGGGCGTCCTTGCGGGCTGCGGCGCGGGCTCCGGAGCGACCCAGCAGGGCTCCACATCCGCCGCCCCCGGCTCCAAGTTGGCCGCCATTCACGCGCGCGGTCAGCTCAACGCGGGCGTCAAAAAGGACGTTCCCGGCTACGGCTATTACGACCCGGCCGCCCGCACGTACGAGGGCCTCGAGATCGACCTGTGCTACCAGGTCGCCGCGTCCATCTTTGGCGTGAGCTACGAGGAGGCGCGCGAGCGCGAGCTCGTGGCGTTCACCGACGTCACGCCCAAGACCCGCGGCCCGCTCATCGACAACGATCAGCTCGACATCATCTGCGCCACCTACACCATCACGCCCGAGCGCCGCGAGAGCTGGGATTTCTCAAGCGCATACCGCACGGACTACGTGGGCCTCATGGTCAAGAAGCGCAGCGGTTTCAAGCGCATCGCCGACCTCGACGGGCGCATCATCGGCGTGAGCCAGGGCGCCACCACACAGGGCCTCATCGAGCAGATGCTTAAAGACGAGGGCATCGACGCCACGCCGGAGTTCCTGGCGTTCTCCGGCTACCCGATCATCAAGAGCTCGCTCGACGCGGGCAACATCGACTGCTTCGCCATGGACCGCTCCACGCTCGCGGGCTACATGAACGAGACGGTCGAGCTGCTTGAGCCCGAGGTCAAGTTCGGCGAGCAGCAGTATGGCATTGCTACCAAAAAGGGCAGCGACCTGTCTGCCGTGGTCGATCAGACGGTGCTCGATTGACGCCGCAAGCGGTTGGCTCGATGAGAAGATCAAGGAATGGGGGCTGGTGTAAATGCTCGAAGGTTTGCTTGACCCCCAACGCTGGTCGTTGGCGTTTGCCAACATGGATACTTTTGGGATGGATTTGGCGTAACCCTGCAAGTCGTGGTCGCGGGCCTCGCGCTCGCGCTCGCGCTCGGCACGCTGCTCGGCGTGTTCTCCACCACGCGCTCGCGCGTGCTGCGCGGCATCTCTCGCGTGTATGTCGAGTTTTACCAGAACACGCCGCTGCCCGTGCAGGTGCTCTTTATGTATATGGCGGGTCCGCAGTTCCTGCAGGCTGTGACGGGCGCCGCTCAGCCGGTGCGCATCGCGCCGTTCGCGCTTGGCGCGCTGGGCGTCGGCCTGTATCACGCGGCCTACGTCGCCGAGGTTATCCGCACGGGCATCGAGGCCGTTCCGCGCGGCCAGATGGAGGCGGCGCAGAGCCAGGGGTTCTCGCGTCTGCAAACGTACGCCTATATCGTGTTGCCCCAGACGTTCAAGATCATCTTGCCGCCCCTGTGCAATCAGGCGCTCAACCTGGTCAAGAACACCTCGGTGCTCGCCCTCGTGGCGGGCGGCGACCTCATGTACCGCTCCGATAACTTCGTGAGCCTTTACGGTTACCTGCAGGGCTACATCATCTGCTGCTTTATGTACTTCCTGATCTGCTTTCCGCTTGCCATGCTCGGCCAGTGGCTTGAGCGTCGCAGCAAGGAGCGCCCGCGCGCCAAGGTCATTCCCGGCGTGACCGATGTGGCGGCTACGGCCAACGGAAAGGAGGCGTAAGCGATGGAGATCTTCAACGTAACGAATCTCGTCTACATCATGGGCGGCTTCGTCAAGACCATCGAGATCTCGGCGCTGTCCATCGTCTGCTCGGTCATCCTGGGCACGGTGCTCGCCCTCGTCAAGGCCTACGGGCCGCGGCCGCTTCGCTGGCTGGTGAGCGCTTATATCGAGCTGTTCCGCTGCACGCCCAACCTGCTGTGGATCCTCTTTATTTACTTTACGGTGCAGGGTCTGGACATCTTTATCTCGACTCTCGCGTTCACGCTGTTCACGAGTGCCGTCATGGCCGAGATCGTGCGCGCGGGCCTCAACTCCATCCCCGCCAGCCAGTTCGAGGCAGCGCGCAGCCAGGGCTTTGGCTTTTTTGCCACCATGCGCTACATCATCTTGCCGCAGACGTTCAAGACCATCACGCCCGCGCTGTTTGGCCAGTGCACCACGGTGATCAAGGACAGCTCGTATCTATCGGGTATCAACGTTGCCGAGTTCATGTACACCACCAACGTCGTCATGGCCCATGCGGTCTCGCTCGATCAGGCGCTCATGCTCTATGGCTTTGTGTTCGCTCTGTGCTTTGCCCTGGACTTTGGCATCTCGCTGCTGGTCCGCCGGTTCCAGCGCAGGGCAATTGCCGCGTAAGCGACTTGGCGCGGCGCACCGTTGAGGCGGGGCGCCGCGTGCGATGGGTGCGGGCGGGCACGACCCGAGGCGCGGCGGTACGTGGTTGTTCGTGCGCTGTCGGCCACATGCGGGTGCATGCCTCAGATTAATTGCATGTGCTTCGCTCCGTCCACACCTTGCCGTTGTTGAAAGGACTGTCATGGGATTTTTGAAAAACATGCATGAACGCAGGATCGCCGCGGATCAAGAGGCGCGCGTCGATCAGCCCGTGGTCATTACCATCGCGCGCGACTATGGCGCCGAGGGGCACGAGATCGGCAAGATGCTCTCCGTCGAGCTGGGGATTCCGCTGTATGACAACGAGCTGCTCGTGCGCTCCGCGTCGCGCGCGGGCGAGGCGTTGGACAAGGTCGCCGAGTACGATGAGCGCATGGCGGCGGAGTTCATGGCGTTTTTGCCCGACCGAGTCGACTCGCGCACGCTCTCCGATAAGCTGTTCAAGTCGATGAGTCAGGTGATTGTGGATTTGGCGGCTACGCGGAGTTGCATCATTGAGGGCCGCCTGTCCGACTACCTGCTGCGCAACAGCCCCAACCACATCGCCGTGCTGGTGACGGCGCCGTTTGATGAGCGCGTCGAGATCGTTCGCGCCAAGCGCGGGCTAGAACAAGCGTGCGGGTGCCAAGCTGGTGCGCGAGATGCAGCATGCGCGCGAGGCGTTTTATAAGCGCTATTCCGCAGGCAAGTGGAAGATGACGGACGGCAAGGACCTCGTGGTCAACCGCGCGAAGCTCGGACGCCAAGGCTGTGTGGACGTGATTGCGGCGGCGTACCGTTTCAAGCTGAGCGAGCTGGACCAGGTAAAAACGGGCGCTGAGCAGCGCCAAGACCAATAGTGGGCGTGGAGCAGGGCAAGGTCGATAGCGGGCATGGAACACCAGCAAGACCGATAGCGGGTGTGGAACGCCGACAAGGTCGACAGCGGCTGTGGAAGGCCGACAGGATCGATAGCGGTCGTGGGGCTGCGCAAAGATCCACAGAACCAAGACGGCGGGGCCCCTCTTCTGGGTGCCCTGCCGCAAATCGCGCGATTATGTAACGAATTTTCCAATGGGTCGAGTAGACCTTGCAAAACATGAGCGTTTTTTCCCAGATAACGCTTATCGATTCGGGGCTTGTACTCGGAGGGTCGCGTTTTTTCGTTACATAATCGCCTTATTTTTGCCAGCGCTTCGCCATTGCATTGTTCCGACGCGCGTGTCACCATAAATCTAAGTATGTTGCGCTTAGATTTGATGACTATATGACGCTTAAAAACTTCTATTACATTGAATAACTGAGTGCGGGACGGGCATAACGAAGATGTCAAACAAAGGCACGCACCCGCTGAGCGCGTGTTCAGCGCGGGGCATGGACCCCGCGCGCATCACGAAGGAGTGGTTGATTATGGCAATGGTTCCGTATCGTCAGGGTTATGGCGTTCTCCCCGTTTCCACCAACTCGCTGTTCGACATCTTCGACGACATGATGGATATCCCGCGCGCCGCGTTGTCCTCCAAGGCGTTCCCCGTGGACGTTGAGGACAAGGGCGATGCTTACGAGGTCAAGGCCTACCTCACCGGCGTGACTAAGGACGATCTTGACGTTGAGCTCAACGAAGGCCGTCTGTCCATCTCCGTGAACGTGGAGGAGAAGGAAGAGGACAAGGGCAAGAGTTACCTGCAGCGCGAGTTCACCGCCTACAGCGCCACCCGCGGTGTGTACCTCAAGGATGCCGCGAGCGAGGGCCTTTCCGCCACGTTCTCCGACGGCGTGCTCACGGTCAACGTGCCCAAGTTTGTTGAGAAGAAGAACGTCACTAAGATCGCCATCGACTAGCTGGCGGTGGCCTCTTTAACCCATCTGGTGCAAACGGCCCGGGGCTTCGGCTCCGGGCCGTTTTTTTCCTATAACCTCAAAAAGGGGACAGGCACTTATTTGAGGTGGACAAACCGGTTGAAGCGGACCTTGAGTGCGCGTTAATGCCGGCGTCGTCGCTGGTGTCAATTCTGGTGCCAATGCCTGTGCTGGAACCGGGGCAGGGGTGGCCCGGGGCAAGCGTTTACGCTGGGCAGGGGTGGCCCGGGGCAAGCGTAAACGCTGAGCTAGCGCTTACGCTGAGCCAGCGTCAACGCTGGGCAAGCGCCAACGCCGGGGTCGGTGCTTGGGCGGGTCAAGCGCTATCGTCAACGCTGGAGCCGGGGCGGGGTTGGCATCGGGGCAGGGTTGGCACCGGGCATGATGGCGGTCGCCGCCGTCATGGCCGCGCCTTCTCCTCGCCACCTTTCCTAATCGTCCGTCAGAGGATGCTGATGGGGCGGTTCTGCCCGCGGCGCGGATGCGCAGGGCGGGCAGCCCTTCGCTGCGTTCGAGCGTGGCGGTCGGGCCGAGCTCGTTGTCCAGTTTGGCGTTCACGGCGGCAGCCAACGCGCGAACGGCAAGGCTCGGACGGTTGTTCTCCTGCGAGATGTGCATGGCGACGACATGCTCGGTGCGATCGGTCACGAGCTCGCGGAGGGCGCCGGCGGCCTGCTCGTTAGAAAGATGACCGAGTTCGGAGATGATGCGGTCCTGCAGGTGGCGCGGGTACGAACCGGTGCGCAGCATGGGGACGTCGTGATTGCTCTCGATAGCCAGGATGCGTGCATCGTGCAGCAGGCTCATGGCGCCGGGCGGGAGCGTGCCCGTGTCGGTGGCGTAGCCGATCGCGTCGCCTTGGCAGGAAAAGCGGAAACCGACGGGGTTGACCACGTCGTGCGTGGTGGGGAAGGTCTGCACGCGCACACCGGCGACCTCGAACTCCTCGCCGGGGCCGAACGTCTCGAACGGCAGGCATGCCAGGTACTTGCGCGCGTCGGGCGTGCCCTGGCTCGCAAAGAGCGGCCCTTCCCAGCGTTTGACCCACACGGAGACACCGCTCACGTGGTCGCTGTGCTCGTGCGTGAGCACAAGGGCGTGCACGTCGTTCTCGTTCAGGTCGAGCTCGTGCATGCGCGCGAAACCTCGCGGCGCGAAAAAGCCATCGTCGATCATGATGAGCCCCTGCGGCCCCCTCCACGAGGGCGCAGTTGCCGCGCGAGCCGCTGCCGAGGACGATGTAGGTGCAGGGCGCGCGCGACCGTCGGCAGGGGTGAGGGCACCGCATCGGTGCAAACGGCGGCGCCGGCGCAAGCGGTGCCTGCGAGGCGCGCCGAGCCGAGGTATTTCGACCGATCGTCGACAGGGGGATTTGGGCCAGGCGCGTTCGTTAAAGAATCGCGAGCGCGTGCAGCGTTGCCGCATGTGGCGTTGGGTCGGTTCATGGCGTCGGGTGCTCCTCACAGATACAATGCGTACAGGAATATATGGTAGGAAGGCGATATATGCCCACGGTTTTCCAACGATACGGAGCACGCCGCGGCGCCGCGGCGTCCATGGCGAACGCGTCGCGCGCCGGCGAGCTGAGCGCTCCGGTGGTCCTTATGGTATCAGGCGGTGCGGACTCGACCGCGCTGCTGCTCATGGCCTGCACGGGTGCCCTCGACATCGCGGACGGTCGCGGCCCGGTGCGCATCGCCCGCGAGCGATTGCACGTCCTGCACGTCAATCACCATCTGCGCGGCGAGGCATCCGACGGCGATGAGGTGTTCGTGCGCGAGCTGTGCGCCCGCGAGGACTGCCCCTGTGCGTGGAGCACGCGAGTTTCGCCAACTTGGGCGGTCAGAACCTGGAAGCGGCCGCGCGCGACGTGCGCTATGCCGCCGCCCGTCGCTACGTGCGCGAGCTCTGCGCCCAAACGGGTGCGCCTCGGTCGGCCGCGCGCATCCTCACGGCGCACACGGCCTCGGATCGCACGGAGACGTTCTTCATGAATGCGATCAGAGGGTCGGGGCCGGCGGGGCTGTCGAGCATTCCACGCCGTCGCAACATCATCGTGCGACCCCTGCTCGATATGACCCATGCTGACCTCATTCGCTATCTGCAGGTCGCCGGTCAGTCGTGGCGCGAGGACGAGAGCAACCAGGACACCGGCTACCTGAGGAACTTCGTCCGCCATCGCCTCATGCCCGTCGCCGGGGAGCGAAACGCGAACGTCGCCCGTAACGTGAGCGCGGCGTGCGACATCCTCGGCGATGAGGACGCATTCATGTCCCAGCTGGCGTCGACGGCTCTGCGCAGCTGTGTGCGCCGTCGCGCATCGGGCCTCATCGTGCTCGACGCATCGCGCCTTGCCGCCGCGGAGGTCGCCATCGCCCGACGCGTGGTCCGGCTGGCCGTGCGCGAGCTCGACGGCGAGGCTCGGCTGGAAATGCGCCATGTGGAGGCGGTGCTTTCGTGCGTCGCGATGGGCGAGGGGTCGGTGACCTTGCCGTCGGGAATCGACGCGCGCATCGAGTTCGGCACGCTCGCCCTGCGCACGCCGGCCGAGCGCGAGGGTGCCACGGCAGGCTGGCTTGCCATCCCGGGCCGCTTGCGCGTGGCGGCGGGCACGCTGGAGGCGCAGCTGCTCGAGGTCCCGGCGGGTGCGGACCCCATTGCCCTGGCGCGTGAGGCATCGACGCCGGCGCGCGAGGCGCCAGCCCGGATGCGCGAGGCGTCGCCCGGGCCGTGCGAGACATCGACCCCGGCGTGCGAGGCAGCGACGGCGAGCCAGTTCTCAGGCCAGGGGCTTTCGCCGGCAACATCACAAGACCTGGACCGGGAGCTTTTGTCGGCATCGCTGCGGGACGCTCCGTCATGCGCGTCGTCGGTCACCGTGCTCATCGACGCGGCGGCCCTCGGCTACGCGACGCACGAGCTGCCGCGCCTGGCGGAGGATCAGCGCTGGGGCGCATCGGGCTCGCAGCAGCCCGACCGTGACGCGCTGCGGCTGTGGGTCGACGTTCCCGCCGCGGGCGACATGCTGTGCCCCTTTGGCATGCACGGTCGCAGTAAAAAGCTCTCCGACCTGCTCAACGAGGCACATGTGCCCTTGGCGGAGCGCGCGGTCACACCCGTGCTGCGCACCACGCCGGGCGGAGCGATTGTGTGGGCCGCCCCCCATTCGGCTCGACGATCGCTTCAAGTGCACCGCGACCAGCGAAGTCTTGGTAAAATTAACGTTTCGTCCCATTGCTGACGTGCGGTGAGCCGCAAACGGGTATCCTACACATTGACCGTACCTGCACCACGAAAGGGAAGCCATGGAAACGCTCCATCCAGATGTTGAGAAAGTCCTGTTCACCGAGGAAGACATCGCGGAGATCGTCAAGCGCTTGGGTGCGAAGATCACCGAGGATTACCAGGGCAAGGACCTCGTGCTCATCGCCGTCCTGCGTGGTGCCGTCGTCTTTATGGGCGATCTGATGCGCGCCATCGACACCAAGTGCGCTATCGACTTCATGGCCGTTTCCAGCTACGGTGACGGTGTGAAGTCCTCGGGTATCGTGCGTATCATTAAGGACCTGGACATCGACATCAACGGCCGCGACGTGCTGATCGTCGAGGACGTGCTCGATTCCGGTCTGACGCTCAAGTATCTGATGAAGAACCTGGCCAGCCGCCACCCGGCCTCGCTGGAGGTCTGCACCTTCCTGTGGAAGGACGTCGAGGGCAAGCAGGCCGCCATCGACCCCAAGTACGTGGGCACGCACTGCCCCGACGAGTTCGTGGTGGGCTACGGCCTGGACTACGCCGAGCGCTACCGCAACCTGCCCTATGTGGGTGTGCTCAAACCGGAGGTTTACGCATAGTATGACCAATCGTACAGACTGTACCGACGATTGCATGCAGGGACCCGTCGTTCTCTATTCCGAGGGCGACGGGTTTGATGTGCAGACAACGGGGGCAATCGCCCCACACCTCCAACCGGATCGGGTCCTGCGGGCTCCGGCTCCGGCGCCCCTGGCGGCAAAGGGGCCGGCCCGGCGGTCCCTCCCGCGCGAGTTGGATTTACTTCGCGTTTGCCTGCATCCTGTTGGGATACGCTTTCTGGAGCCTGGGCGGCGGTCTTCAGACGCAAGGCAATTCGGATGAGCTCGCCACGAGCGATTTCGTCGCCGCCGTCGAGGACGGCCGGGTGCACGAGGCCACCTATACGGTGGTCGACGGGTCCGTGAGCGGCACCTATTGGCCCGAGGGCGAGAAGAAGACCAAGGACAACTTGGAGCAGTTCAACTCCACCTATGCGGGCTCCGACTCGCTGGCCGCCCTCATGGCCGAGCACCCCAAGACCACGTACAAGGTGGATACCGAGGATCCCGACCTACTGCTCGATCTGATCCTGGGCATTCTGCCGACGGCGATTATCCTGATCGCCATGGTCTACTTTATGCGCCAGATGATGGGCGCCAACAACAGGAACATGCAGTTTGGCAAGACCAACGCCAAGACCAACGAGGCCACACGCCCCAAGGTCAAGTTTGAAGACGTTGCCGGAGTGGACGAGGCAGTCGAGGAGCTCGAGGAGATCCGTGACTTCCTCTCGGATTCCGAGCGCTTCCGCAAGCTGGGCGCCAAGATCCCGCGTGGCGTGTTGCTGGTTGGCCCTTCGGGCACCGGTAAAACGCTGCTGGCCAAGGCCGTTGCCGGCGAGGCGGGCGTGCCGTTCTTCACGATTTCCGGCTCGGAGTTCGTCGAGATGTTCGTGGGCGTGGGCGCGTCGCGCGTGCGCGACCTGTTCAAGAGCGCCAAGGAACAGGCCCCGTCAATCATCTTCATCGATGAGATCGATGCTGTGGGACGTCAGCGCGGAGCTGGCTTGGGCGGCGGTCACGACGAGCGCGAGCAGACGCTCAACCAGCTGCTGGTCGAGATGGACGGCTTTGAGGAGAACGAGAGCGTGATTCTCATCGCCGCCACCAACCGCCCTGACGTGCTTGACCCCGCTCTGCTGCGCCCCGGTCGATTTGACCGCCAGGTCACGGTCGATCGCCCCGACGTGCGCGGCCGAGAGCAGATCCTGCGCGTGCACGCCGCAAACAAGCCGCTCGACACCGACGTGAGCTTTGAAAAGCTCGCGCAGCTCACCGTGGGCTTTGCCGGCGCAGACCTGGCCAACCTGCTCAACGAGGCAGCTCTGCTCACCGCTCGCCGCGGGCGCTCGCTCATCTCGATGGACGAGGTCGAGGAATCGATGGAGCGCGTGATTGCCGGACCGCAACGCAAGGGTCGCGTGATGACCGAGGCCGAGCGCACCACGATTGCCTACCACGAGAGCGGTCACGCCCTGGTCGGGCACATCTTGGACAACGCCGATCCGGTCCACAAGATCTCGATCGTCAGCCGCGGCCAGGCGCTGGGCTACACGCTGCAGCTTCCGCAGGAGGACCACTTCCTCAAGACCAAGAACGAGATGCTCGACGAGCTCGCCGTGTTCTTGGGCGGTCGTGTTGCCGAGGAGCTCATGTGCGATGACATCACGTCGGGCGCGAGCAACGATCTGGAGCGCGCAACCAAGATGGCGCGCGAGATGGTCACGCGCCTGGGCATGAGCGAGGAGCTGGGCACGCAAGTGTTTGGCGAGGCGCAACATCAGGTGTTCCTTGGTCGCGATTACGCCGATCACCAGGATTACTCCGAGGAGACGGCGCGCCGCATCGATATCGAGGTCCAGCGCATTATGCGCGAGGCCCACGAGCGCGCGGAGAAGATCCTTGCTGCCCGCCGCGATCAGCTCGATCTGATGGCGAAGGTGCTGCTTGAGCGCGAGACGGTCGAGGGCGATGCCGTGAAGGCCCTGCTCGATAACGAGTGGGATGCCTACCTTGAGCGCGAGGGCGATATCGTCGCCGCCAAGGAGGCTCGCAACAGCGCGGCCGCCAACGGTGCCGACCCTGCGGTGGTCGAGGCCGAGCGCGCCCGCCGCGCCAAGCCGCGCCAAAGCGACGAGGAGATCGCGGCCGAGGCCGCCGCGTTTGCCGAGGCCGCCGTTGCGGGTGAGGCAGGCGAGCGCGCGGATGCGCCCGGCGAGGCCTGCGAGCAGACGGACGCGCCTAGTGATACCAGCGAGTATGCGGGCGCGTCCGGTAAGGCCAGTGTCGTCGGTGCCAAAGGAGCCCGCTGGGGCTGGCGCGGCTGTCGAAGAGGCTGGCGCAGCTGAGAGGGCTGCGGAGGATGCGGCTACTGGCGACGGCGACAGCCAGCGTTGACGGCCGTTGCCGAACATGTCGCATTCAAATTGCGTTTCATTGCAGAAGCCCGTGTGTTCGCGCGGGCTTCTTTGCATTCGGGGCGTCGGTGCCAGAAACATCGATGCACTATAGAAAACTCGGTGCACTTCTAGAAACATCGATGCACTTTTAGACCGCTTTGCCAAGGGAATTCGGTTGAAAAGTGCACCGAGTCTACCGGTGGTGCACCGAGTTTACCGGTGGTGCACCGAGTTTTGAGAGGTGCATCGAATCTGGTGAGGTGCATTGGGTTCGTGCCGGACCTGCATTGGACCCGCTCGCCCCGCTCGCCGTCCCGCGCATGTCAGCGTTTCCGCTTCGTGACATGTGCGTGGCGGCGGATAGCCCTCAACGCCGGCGGGGATGATGTGCCTACTGCAAGAGCCGTAGGGGAGGGCGCATGATCAACGAGGCCATGTACGCGCGAGGGGCTGAAAGCTCCAAAATCAGGGAGATCTTTACGTATGCGTGCGAGCGCAAGGCTCAGATCGGCGCCGACAAGGTGTTCGATTTCAGCCTGGGCAACCCGAGCATCCCTGCGCCCGAAGCGGTGCGCTCCTAAATCGAGCGCTCGTTGGCCGAATGCGCTCCCGAGGAGCTGCATGGTTATACCCCCCGCCCCAGGGCTACCCGCCGCGCGCAAGGCTGTTGCCGCTTCGCTCAACCGGCGTTTCGGCACCTCATATAGCATGGGGGGACATCTTTATGACGGTGGGCGCCGCGGCTTTCGGTTTCCTGCGCGCTGCACGCGCTCACCTCGCCGGGCGACGAGGTCATTGTGGTCTCCCCGTATTTCCCGGAGTACAAGGTCTGGATAGAGTCCTGCGGCTGCACGTGCGTGGAGGCACCGGCGAAGCCCCTACACGTTCCGCCTGTCTGTGGGCAGCATCATGGAGGCAATCACACCCCGTACGGCGGCGATTATCGTCAATTCGCCCAACAACCCCACGGGCTCCGTGTATTCCCGGGAGGTGCTGCAACGGTTGGCCAACTGTCTGAACGAGGTGAATCGATCGCGCGAACAGCCCGTGTTCCTCATCTCCGACGAGCCGTATCGCGAGCTCACGTACGGAGCCGAGGTTCCGTGGGTGCCGGACATCTATAAAAACACGGTGGTGTGCTACTCGTACTCCAAGTCGCTGTCGCTGCCGGGTGAGCGCGTGGGCTGGGTGCTCGTGCCGCCTGCGTGTTTCGAGAACGCGCGCGCGATGGCTGCGATTGCCGGCTCGGCGCGCGCCTTGGGATTTGTGTGCGCCCCCGCCCTCTTCCAGAGGGTGGTCGCCGATTGCGTGGATGAGCCCTGCAATGTGGAGGCGTACAATCGCAACAGATTGCTGTTGGTAAACGAGCTGGGCGAGATGGGCTACTCGGTGGTTGAGCCCGAAGGGGCCTTTTTACCTGTGGGTGCGCGCGCTCGAGTCGGATGCCGAGGCGTTTTGCGAACGGGCGAAGCGCTTCGAGCTGCTTCCCGTGCCGTCCGACAGCTTTGGCGTGCCCGGTTGGGTGCGCGTGGGGTACTGCGTGAGCTACGACACCATCGTGAACTCCCTGCCGGCATGGCGAGCGCTGATGGATTCGTATCGTTAGAAGAGGCCGGGGCTGCGGCTGGGTTGGAGACGGTTGGCTCGGAGACGCGCTCGGCCTGGAGAGACGGATGCCCAGGAGCTGCGACCTCGGCGGCCGCGCGACCGGCTCGCGGGGGACGGCTGGCCTTTGTGGAGCGACCGGCTCGCGGGGGACGGCTGGCCTTGGGGGCGGCCGGGTCGGCAGCGCGACCGGCACAGCATCGCGGCAAGCCCGCAGACGTGCCAGGCAGAACGGTCGCCAGCCTAAAAGCTCCGGCTGGAAATGCCGTCGGACATACACGCCGCGCGACCGAAAAACGCGCCAGACCAGAAAGGGGTTTTACCATGGGATACCGTATATTGGGCGACGTGCACACGCACACGCTTTATTCGCGCCATGCGTACTCGACCATACAGGAGAACGTGCAGGCCGCCGCGCATGCCGGGCTTGAGATCATCGGGTCGACGGACCATCTGAGCTGCATGCTCTTTCCCGAGCAGCATGTGCGCAATTTCCAGTACTTCATCAATATGGGCATCTGGCCGCGAGAATGGCAGGGCGTGACGCTGCTGCACGGATGCGAGGCCGATGTGGAGGGGTTGGACGGCTCGCTCTTTGGCCAGGATATTGCCTGCACCGAGGACATCACCGGGCGCGCGCTGAGTCGTGAGCGTACGCTGTGCGAGCGCGTGACGAGCGCTGCGGATTACGGCATCGCGAGCGTGCACAACGCGGAGTTCCCCAGCGTCTGCGATGTGGCGCGCATCACGGACATGTACGTTGCCGTGCTTGAGCAACCGCGCGTGCTCATCTTGGGCCACACGGGCCGCTCGGGTTTGCCCTATGACCTCGATACCGTGTTGACCTGCGCCAAAGAGCGCCACAAGCTCATCGAGATCAACGAGCATTCCCTGCAGAGCGCGGGTCCTCATCAGGACATGTGCCGTCGCATTGCCGAACGCTGTGCCGAGTTGGGGGTGGGCATCACCGTTTCCAGCGATGCGCACATCGCGCCGCAGATCGGGCGCTTTGACGCGGCGGAGCGGATGCTTGCCGAGATTCACTTCCCGCAGGAACTCATCATGAACCGCGGTCGCGAGGCATTCATGCAGGTCATCGAAGCCTCGGGCGTGAGCAACGTAGAGCCGAGGTAGACGTCCGTTTGCATGTGGCGGCTCAAGTCTGCGGTCCGAGTTGACGTCAGTGTGCCGAGGGGGGTCAGCGTGCCGAGCCGGCGGAGCGCGGTGGAAGTGGGCGGCGCGCTGCAACAGGGTGGGCTACGTCGACGCGGCGGCGAGATATGACGGCTGTCGGCGCGAGGTGCGCCCGGCCCAGCGTGCCGAGGCGGGTCAGCGCCCCTCAGGTGGTGGGGCTCGCCCGGGCGACGCCCTCCCGCGGCAACGACTCCAGGCCTCTTCGACCGCAAACCTTAAGCTTTCCCTACGAAAATGTAAGCGTTTCGTCACATGCCAAACCCGTTGGGCTGGTATTCTGAGCGACGTCAAGCACCAGGGTGTTCATCAGCGGCAGGGCGTATAGACGGATGCCGTCATGCCCGGGTGCGAGGTTTCGCGCGGGGAGGTGGCGCATGGCACAACGGTCTGGCAGGATGCGTGCGATTATGCGCCGCGTGCCGTTCGCGTGCCTTTTGCTGCTGATCGCGGGCGTGCTCACTGCGTCCGCTCGTCTGTACACACGCCACGTGCAAGAGCTTTCCGGCATCGCCGCGGTCGAGTCCCCGGGTTGCCCAAAGCGTATGGCGACGACGCTTCGCTGCTGCCGCGCTTGTCGACGGACCTCACGTACACGAGCCTCGATGCGCCGGGATCCGGCGAGGCGCAGGCGCACGTCACATGGGATGACGCGTGGTTCACCGCCAGCGACACCGCGTACAACCATGAGCTCGCGCAGACCAGCTCGGTCCTCGCGGCGCTCGCGTATTCAGAATCTGGTTACTATCAGTCAAAGACCAGTCAGCCGGCGTACATGGAAAACGCCCTTTCCGCGCTCGGGTTCGACGATGCCTGCACGGCTTCCTACCGGTATCGCAGCGAGGTCCTCGATGAGGTGCTGAACTTGGTGACCGACGATGCCGATGGTGTTGCCTACACGGTGGCTCGCAAACGCCTGAAGTTGGATGATGAGGGCCAAGGGGCCCCGCGGGACCTCATCTTGGTGAGCGTGCGGGGAAGCTACGGTTCGAATGGCTGAGCAACCTCGACCTCACGTCGGACGAGTCGAACGATCACGGCGGGTATTGTCGCGCCGCGCAGGAGATCTGCGAGAAGCTGGGTACCTGGGTCGATGAGTCCGTCGCGGATGGGGCGAATGTATCGGTGCTGCTTGTGGGCCATAGTCGCGGCGGGGCGGTTGCGAATCTCGTCGCTGCGGAAATCGACGACTGCCGCGCCGGCGTGCAGCCGGTCGCCGTGCAAGACCCCGGCCAAGCTGACGACCTGAGCGCGCTCGGCACCGTCGATCATCTCTATGCGTACACGTTCGCCTCTCCGGCGACGACGCTGAGCACCCAGGCACGCAGCGCGCGCTACGACAACATCTTCAACATCGCAAACCCTTCTGACATCATGCCCTACCTGCCGCTGTCGTCGTGGGGTACGAGCGCTACGGCGTGGACATGGAGCTCCCGTCGGTCGATACCGCCGGTTTTGATGCGGCGTGCGAGGACATGCGGGCGCTGTACGAGCAGTCAGTGGGGGTGGCCTGCGGTGCCGATCCCTCCGACAAGCACGTGGTGCAAGCGGTCCTTGGCGACGTCGCGACGGGTATCGGGTCGGTCGAGGAGCTGGTGACGCCGCGCGGCGCGCTCGCGGTCTTTACCTCGGTGGCGGCGCGCGTCGATCCCGTGCGCATCCTGTACAGCCACTATCCCAGCACGTATATCGCGTGGATGAGCGTCATTGCCGAGGATGGGCTGACGGTCGTGAAGTAGTGCGCCGAAACATGCCGATGGCGCACCGGGGCATGTGTGCGCGGCCATAATGCTCGGCCCGTCCTCGAGGTGCGAGTGATGTGGCGACATGTGCGGCGTTGCGGTGCGGCCTGTGTTGCCGAGCGTGCCCTTCGCTGCCGCCCGCGTTTTTGCGCACCTGCGCCTTGTGGCCTAGCTCGTCGCGGGCATGAGCGTGGCGATCATCTCGGTATGGGTGGTGTGCGGGAACAGGTCGACGGGGGTCAGCCGGTCAACGCGATAGCCCGCCTCGCCAAATAGCTCAAGATCGCGCACGTGCGTTACGGGGTTGCAGCTGATGTAGACGATGCGGCGCGGTTTGAGGGACGTTGCCGCCTCGACAAAAGCGGGCGTGGACCCGGCGCGCGGTGGGTCCATGATGAGCACATCGACGTTGAGCCCCTGCTCAGCGGCTTCGCGCATGTATTCGGTCGCATCGCGCGCGATGAAATCGCTCATGCCTTCCAAGCCGTTGGCCTGGGCATTTCTGCTGCGCGTCACGCATGCCCCCCTCGACATTTCGCTCAACGCCTATCAGGCGAACGTGCGCTCCGTTGGCGCGTGCGCTCGCCGCCGCGGCAAGGCCGATGGTGCCGCTGCCGCAGTACGTGTCGAGCACGGTGTCACCCTCGCGCAACTGCATCCCATCGATGGCGCTTTGGTAGAGCACCTCGGTTTGTTGAGGATTTACCTGGTAAAACGATACGGGGGATATCTCGAACGTGCAGTCGAGCAGCTGGTCGTGCATGCGGGGCTCCCCCATGGAGCAGGCGGGTCTCGCCGCCCAGGATCGCGTTGGTTACGCGCGGGTTGACGTTTTGCGCAATCGTCACGATGCCGGGGTGCTCGAGGGCGATTGCCTGGGCGAGCGCGTCGAGGTGGGGAACCTCGCGCGTCCGCGTCACGAGGGTGAGCATCGATTCGTTCGTGCGCCACCCGCAGCGCAGCACGGCGTAGCGCAGCTGTCCCTGCCGGCGGTCCTCGTCATACGCGGGGATGCCGAGGTCGCTCGCCAGGCGCGCGACCTCGTTGAGCAGCTCTCGTGCCCCCGGCGCCTCGACTGGGCACGCGGGGCAGGGCACGATGGTGGGGTGCCTCGGGCAAAAAGCCGCAGCGCACTTCGCCATGGGAGCCGGGGGCGAATGGCGTTGAGGCCTTGTGCCGAAACGCGCGGTGAGGCAAGCGGCGAGTCGGCCGCGGTGACGGGTCCCCGCTTCGCGCGAGGGACCCATGCCGAGCGCGTCGTCAACGTGCACGTTCCAGCCAAAGCGTCCGATGAGGGGCTCGTATAGCTCGACCATGGCGGCGTGCTTGCGCTTGAGCTGCTTGCGATAGGGCAGGCCAAGCCATTCGCATCCCCGCAATCTCGCATGATAGGGCAGGGCGCCTTGCGGTCGCTTACGGCAGATGAGACCTTGAGGGCTGGGTTGGCCTTCCTGCTGTTGGCAGCAGGGCGGGCCTTGTGGCCGCTGGCAGCGGGGCGGGCCTTTGCGATCAATGGCGGCAGGGGAGGCTTTTCGATCGCTGATGGCGGATGAGGCCTTGCGGCCGCTCACAGTAGGGGCTCCTGGCGGCAGCCTGAGGCGGGCTGCACTTTGCGACCTCCGGTGCCGGGGTGCGCTTTTGCGGCTGCTCGAGGTGGGGCGTGCCTTGCGATCGCTGGCAAAGGCGGAGACCTTGTGGCGGCTGCCGCCGGCGGAGGCGTTGCGACCGACAGGGGAAGATGAGCGCTGCTTGGCCATGGGTAATCCATTCACGTTGGGTTGGCGTGTGCAACATTCTAACAAGCTGCAGGTGCATTGTTCGAGATGCGGACATGCCTCGCGACGCCATGGCTTCGTGCTTCGCATACGGTTGCCGTGCGACGCCCTGCATCTTACATAACGTGCTTGCGCCATGCACAACGTATCCGCGTTGCGCATGAGGTGCCTGGGGCCATACGTAACATATCTGCATCGTCCGCGACATTCTTGTATACCATGCGCAGCATGCCCGCACCACGCGACGCGCCCGCACCGCACGCGACGCGCCCGCACCGCACGCAGCATGCCCGCACCATGCGCAACGTGCTCGCATCCCTCGCAACACGCCCGCACTCCGCGCAACATATCCGAGCCTTGCGTAACATGCCTGCAATCTTGAAGAACCCTCTTGCACTCCATCAAACTAAAGTGCTATTCTCCCAACTGTTGCCAACGATACTTTAGTTAAGTAAAGTACTTACAGGGGAAAGGATCAACCATGAAGAAGAACGAGCAGAATATGGCGGACGAGACGACCCAGAAGGCATTCGCATCCCGTGGGCTGACGCGTCGATCCTTCATGGCGGGCGTGGCGTCCGCCGCGATGGCGCTCACGCTGCTTGTCGGATGCGGTGGCGCGCCGGCCGCCACCAACGAGGGATCTGCAGCCGGCTCCGCGGCCGCAACGAGCAAGGACACCTCCGCTGCCGCGACGGGCAAGCTCATAGTCGGCTTTGACCAATCGTATCCGCCGTACGGATACGTGGGCGATGACGGCGAGTATACGGGCTTTGACTTGGATCTTGCCCGCGCCGTCGCAGAGGAGCAGGGGCTGGGAGCTCGAGCTCGAGGCGATTGACTGGGACGCCAAGGACACCATGCTCGAGTCCGGTGCCATCAACTGCATCTGGAACGGCTTTACCATGGATAATCGCGAGGACGATTACACCTTCTCTGACCCGTACATGCTCAATGCCCAGGTCGTGGTGGTGCGTGCCGATAGCGGCATCGAGGACGCCGAGGACCTTGCCGGCAAGACGGTCGTGACGCAGGTCGATTCCGCCGCCGAGGCTGTACTCAAAGACGACGCCGCCGACCTGGCCGCGACGTTTGCCACGCTCGATACCATCGGCGAGTACAACACGGCGTTTATGCAGCTCGAGTCCGGCGCGGTTGACGCCGTTGCCTGCGACCTCTCCATCGCCATGTATCAGATGACGGCCAAGCCCGATGCCTACGTCATGCTCGACGACTATCTTTCTGAGGAAAACCATGCCGTTGGCTTTAAGAAGGGCGACACGGCGACTGCCAAGAAGGTGACTGAGACGCTCAAGGCCCTGTACGAGGACGGGACCGTCGAGGAGATCGCCGCCAAGTACGCTGACCAGGGGCTTACCATGGACAACTGGCAAATCAAGTAGCGGCTTTCCCAAGCGCCTCATCTTCGCCCGGCGCCGAGAGCCCATGTGCGTCAGCACGTCGCGCTCTCGGCACCGGGGTCGCACCCGGCGGGCGTTTGGAAGGTCGTATATGGCGGTTGCGTTGAGGCGTCGCGGGCGCACCCGGTGAGGAAGCACCCGGCGAACCAGGGCGTTTGGAAGGTCGGGTTGTGAGGCGTGCGGCCCGGTGAGGAAGCACCCGGCGAACCCGTCGGGTATGGCCCCGTGGCGTTACCGCTTGAAGGAGAAAGGGCTCGCGCCTTGGAAATCACGACAATGGTTCAGATGCTGGCAGAGGGTTTTCTCACCAGCTTGCAGATCTTCGCGTTGACGCTCGTGGGCGCCCTGCCGTTGGGTATGGTGGTTACCCTTTCTGCGCGGGAGCCGATGCGTCGTCGTGCGCGCCATCACGCGCGTCTATATCTCCGTGATGCGTGGAACGCCGCTCATGTTGCAAATGTTCGCCATCTATTTCATGCCGTACTACGTGTTCGGCATCCAACTTTTGGACTCCAAATGGCAGGCAACCATCGTCGCCTTCATCATCAACTACGCCGGTTACTTTGCCGAGATCACCGCTCGGGCCTGCAGTCCATTCCGCGCGGCCAGTACGAGGCGGCGGAGGTGCTGGGCTATTCCAAGCCACAGACCTTTTGCTACATCGTGCTGCCGCAGCTTATCAAGCGCATCATGCCGGCGATGGGCAACGAGATCATCACGCTGGTCAAGGACACGTCGCTGGCGTTTGCCATTGGTGTGGGCGAGATGTTCTCGACGGCCAAGGCGCTGGTCGCCTCGCAAGTGAGCATGGTGCCGTTTGCGCTCGCCGCCGCGTTCTACTGGGTGTTCAACTTCGTCGTCGAGATCGTGCTGGGGCGCATCGAAAAAGATGCTTGCCTATTACCACGACTAGCGTTTGACGGGGGTTCTCATGCCTGTTGTATCTGTGAGGGACGCCCGCAAGGCGTTTGGCGGCACCGATGTGTTGCGCGGTATCACGCTCGAGGTCGAGCGCGGTGAGGTCGTAGCAGTGATTGGCCCTTCGGGCGGCGGCAAGTCGACGCTGCTGCGATGCATGACGCTGCTCGAGACGCTCGATTCCGGCGACCTGTCCTACGGGGACTTGGCCGTGGCGCGCCAGGACGGTTCAGGCAAGGCGATCTATGCCAAGGGCGACGTGCTCAAACAGGCTCGTAGCTGCTTTGGCCTGGTGTTTCAAAACTACAATCTCTTCCCGCACTATACCGTTATGCGCAACATCACGGACGCGCCGGTGCGCGTGCAAAAACGCCTGGCCGCCGAGGTTGAGCAGCGCGCCCGCGAGCTTGTCGCGAAGATGGGGCTCGAGGGTTGCGAGGACAAGGTGCCCTGTCAACTTTCGGGCGGTCAACAGCAGCGCGTGAGCATCGCTCGCGCTTTGGCCATGGACCCCGAGGTGCTGTTCTTTGACGAACCCACGAGCGCACTCGATCCTGAGTTGACCGCCGGTGTTTTGCGCGTAATCAAGGAACTTGCGGTAGAGCATATGACCATGGTCGTGGTCACGCACGAGATGGATTTTGCGCGCGACGTCGCGGACCGCGTGGTGTTTATGGACGGCGGCGTGATTGTGGAGGAGGGGCCTGCGGCTCAGGTGCTCGGCGACCCGCGCGAAGAGCGCACGCGTGCATTTTTGGCGCGGCAAGGCAGGTAAGGGCGGCCCGGAGCGGCGCCTGGCGCAGGTGATCGCGGCCCGGATCGGCGCCCGACGCAGGTGATTGCGGCCCGGAATGGCTCCCAACGCGGTTGAGAGCGCCCCCGGAGTGGCTCATGATGCAAACGATAGTGCCTGGAATGGCTTCCGGCGAGGTGATTGCAGCTTGCAACGCCTCCCGGCGCGGGTGAGAGCGGCGCGGAACGCCTCCCAACGCAGGCGATCGCGGCTTGGAACGCCTCACGATTTTAGTGGAGGGGGTCATACATTAAAATGTGGGGTTCCTTGAGATGGGTCGAGCACACAGCTCATTTCGGCAACAAAACCCCTGTTGAGAAGAAGGCAAAACGCCGGTGTATCCGCGTGGTCCAGAATAAACCCCACACATTTTAATCGCGGGTCTTTTTCTAGGGCGCGACGCTCCCCTTGCGACGGCATTTTTTGACGTTCCCGATCGCTTGCATCGCGATGAGGGCGCGGGCCGCCCGCTTGGGCGGGCCCAGAGCGGGCCGACTCGCTTGACGGCGCCGCGTGCTTGCAGCGTCCCGCCCGTCGCCCCAGCGTTTCGTGCCGCTTGCGGGGCGGCCGGAAAGCCGTCCTCGCCCTTTGGTAGGATGAGGCGAGCCAAGATGAGCATTTGCCAGGGCAGAAGAATGGGAGCGCGTGATGGCGGATAAAGTGTTCAAACTTCCACTGTTTGCAAAAACACAGCAGCTCAAGCCCATTCCGGGTGGTGATACCGGTCGCGTCTTCATGATCACGAGCGCCATCGCGCCGCAGCCCGAAAGGAGCATGGGCTATGTGGTGGAGGCGGCCGGGCCGCGCAGGGTGATGATCCACGCGTGGCTCGCTCTGGGCGGTGCCATCTATGCGTGCGACGAGCCCTTGGCAAAGCGCCCCGAGCGCGACTCCGACGCGGGCATTTCCAAAGACGACGAGGGCGAGATCGTGTTCTACGTGAATCGCGAGGGCAGGATCGCCAAGGTCGCCCATCTTGCGCAGCGGGAGCAAGACGGGCGCGTGAGCGTCGTAGATTGCCGCGGTGACCTGGGGGCGTACGGCTCGGGCGCGTACGATATCGACGAGATGGGCGCGGCGTGCTTTTTATCCCAGTGGCTCTTCCCGCGTGAGCGCGGCGAGGAATATTCCCTGGTAAGCGTTGCCGATGTCTTGGATGGCTTGCTGACTTCCTCCTATCCAGACGCACTCGATGCCGTGGTGTATCGAGGCCGTCGCGAGGGCGCAGGCGGCTTTGAGCGCTTTGCATCTCGCTCGCTTATGGCAGCGGGTGCCGAGCGCGTGCGGCCCATCGCCGCGGCGCACGATATCGACCTGCGTCGTCTGGGGTCCACGGGCCTGTTCTGGACGGCGTGCAACAAAAGCGAGCTCGACGAGGCGGAACTCGATACATTGCAGGCGGTCGAGGGGGCCCTCAACCGCCTGGTGTTTATGGAGCGCGAGTTGGGCGACGGGCAATCCCCGTTGGTAGGAGATGTGACAGAAGAGGCCTGTGAGCGCTCATCGTTGACGTCGCTTTGCACGTTCGCCTCCGTGGCACCGCGGTTGATGCGCGGTTGCGACCGGACGAATGACTTTTCGACCGTGCTGGGCGCGGAGTCCGCCCGCGGCGGCGAGTGGGACGTGCGCACGCGCTTTGCCGCAGCCACCGAGGGCCTGCGCGCGCCCTTTGGGTTTGACTACCGCTTTGACTGCGATGCCGGCGCGGGCGTGTTCGCCGTCGACGTCGCCGTGCCGTCGTCCTCGGTGTTTCCGGCGACGGACCAAGCTGGGCGCAACGCACTGCAGGCCGCGTACGTGCTGCGCCTTGCGGCGACGCTCGCCGCCGTCGCGTTCGGCTCGGGCGTGGGCGTGATCCGCGCCGTGGTCACCGCGCACGAGCGCACGCTGGCGGGCCGCGCTATCGCCTCGTTGGAGCTGAGCCGCCAGCTGTTCGCCATGGAGGTCATGCCGCTTATCCAGTCGGGCGAGCTGCTCAAAGGAATCCCTGACCGCCGCGGACCTCATCAAGATGCTCTCGCCCGTCGCGGTGCATATGGAGGTCGGCGCGGATGGAGGGCTTTGCACCATTGAGCCGCTTGACGCCGGCCTGCCGGACCGCTCGGTCAAGATGGCCGACGACCGCCGTCTGCTGCCGGATTCCCTCGTGGGGCTCCTGCATGCCGACACCGTGGCGGACCTGGACATCTTTGACGCGGACGACGACCCGCTGCGTGACCGGTATCGGGAGATCTGCGAGCGCTACAAGGACGACTCCGCGCAGGCGGACGGCGCCTCGGGCTCGATCGCCGCGGAGCTTGTCGACCTGATCGCCGCATACGACATGGCCGACGCCCTGCAGGACAGCGACGCGCGGCCGCTCTATTGCGTGAGCATGGTCGCCCGTGCCGTTGTGGGCCAGGTCGATGAGGACGAGTCGGTGCGCTACCGCAAGATTCCCGACACCGCCTACGACGCCCGCTCGATGCTCTGCCGCATCTATCGCGAGCAGGGGAATATCGAGGACGCCATCGGCCTCGCCGAGGACCTGGTGCGCCTTTGCCCCCACGTCCTTCACGTCGTACCACTCGCTCGCACTCACCTATCGCGAGGGCGGTCGCGACCGCGACGCCGTGGAGGCGCTGATCGACGGCCTGCGCTTTGCCGCGGACCCCACCGACATCGCTTGCGCATACTACCGTCTGGGCTTCCTCTTTTTGGCAGGGCGGTGATCCCGCGCTCGGCCTTGCCTGTTACACGCTGGTCAGGCCCAACACGCTCTTTTTTTTGGCGAGGCACAATCCGAGATCGGCGAGCTCATGCAGGAGAGCCACATACACCGCAGGCCAACGATCGACGAGGCGTCCGCGGCTTTGCGTGCCGACGGCGTGCCGGTGGCTCCCGTCTCGCAGCTGGGCGCCACATCCGCGCGCGCCGCGGTGGCGTTGGTCGACGCGGGGCTCTTCGACGCCGCGAACTCGCTCGTGCATTTCCTCTCGTCGATCGACGTGGGGCCGAACAGCTTTGACGTGCTCGCGCAGGTGCGCCGCTCGTTGAGCCGGGGGTAGGTCCGCAAGAATCGAACTGCCCCACGCCGCTGACCTACATGGTACGTTGGCAGCCTTAGGGCTTAGGGTCGCAGAACCGAACCGCCCCACGCCGGATGCGGGGAGCGGCTTACGAAACGCGAGTCGCGACGAACGGTCTATAGGGGAAGGCGAGACGGTCGCAAAGAGCGAATCACCTGCGTCCTCGTCGCCAGGTGTACATGATGCCAAGGAGCCGTCCGAAAGGGCGGCTCCTTTGCTGTCGGGTCGCGCTGCCCTTTACCGCGCGCAAGTGCAGATTGCCGAAAGCTGGAGAAGGTGAATGAAGGGCAGGGCTGCATGACGAGATGCGCTGCCCGTCTTTGCTGGGACGATGCGATGGCGCAGCTATTCGCCCTTTACCGCGCGCAAGTGCACGCTGGGCGAAAAGGGTACGGCATTCGCGTATGAAATGGGTAGGCTCAAGCCATACGGCTGTCGTGCGGGGATGCACAGGGCACCTCGCACGCATTTTCGGCGCGCCTCTGCGCGCTGGGAAAGGGGAGGTGTCCCATGGGTGCTCCCAAGACCGGCAACGTAAGGAACGTGGTGCTCGTAGGCCAAGGCGGGGTGGGCAAGACTTCACTCGCCGAAGCCATGCTCCACCTTTCCGGCAAGACTGCCCGCCTGGGCGGCCACGACGGCACCAAGCCTACGCTCGACTATGACCCCGAAGAGGTCAAGCGTGCGTTTTCCATCTCGACGACCATTGCGCCGATCGACTGGAAGGGCGCGCGCATCAATGTGCTCGATGCCCCGTGCTACCCCGATTTTATCGGCGACGCCTTTGCCGCGATGAGCGTCTGCGAGACGGCTCTGTTTGTGGTCGACGCCGTCGAGGGCCCGCAGCCCACGACCGTCAAGCTGTGGTACGCCGCCGAGGACCTGCGTCTGGCGCGCGCGGTGTTCGTGAACCGCGTGGACAAGGAGAATGCGGACTTCGACATGTGCCTCGGATGCTGCGCGAGCGCTTCGGCAACCGCCTGGGCGCCGTCACGCTGCCGTGGGGCACGGGCGACGACTTCAACGGCATCATCGACATGGTTCGCATGAAGGCGCGTCAGTGCGAGGGCACCAAGCAGACCGAGTCCGAGATTCCGGAGGAGCTCCGCGACAGCGCCGAGGCCGCGCACGAGACCCTGTGCGAGCTGGTGGCCGAGGCTGACGACGAACTGATGGAGAAGTACCTCGAGGGCGAGTCCCTCACTCAGGACGAGGTCGAGGGCCTGCTCTCCAAGGCGATCGCCGAGCGCCTCTTCGTCCCCGTGTTCGCCGGTTCCTGCATCAAGGAGCAGGGCGTCAACTCGCTGATGGACGACATCGCCACATACTTCCCGGCGCCGACGGACTACGGCGAGATGCCGCTCATCGACGGCGACAACCTCAAGATCTCCTCCGAGGATGAGCGCCCCGTCGTCTTCGACTTCAAGACCCTGAACGATCCTCAGCAGGGCCGCCTGTCCTTCCTCAAGGTGCTCACCGGCACCATCGAGCCCGGCATGGAGCTGGTCAACGCGCGCACGCGCAAGGGCGACCGTCTGGCTCACCTGTATGTGATGTGCGGCCGCGACATGACCGAGGTCGGTCACGCCTATGCCGGCGACATTGTTGTGGCACCCAAGCTGGCGGCTGAGACCGGCGATACGCTGTCGATTACCGGCAAGGTCGAGGCTGCCGCCTTCAAGTTCCCCAACTCGCAGTACCGCATTGCCATCGAGGCCGAGAATTCATCGAGAAGGCCTGCAAGGCCGATCCCACCATGAGCATCGACCGCGATGAGGAGACCGGTCAGACCATCATCTCCGCCGTGGGCGAGGCCCAGGTTTCCGTCCTGCTCAATCGCCTGGAGGAGCGCACCAAGGTCGAGGCGCACATCGTGCCGCTTCGCATCCCGTACCGCGAGACCATCCGCCGCGTGGCCAGCGCCCAGGGTCGCCACAAGAAGCAGACCGGCGGTGCCGGCCAGTATGGCGATTGCTGGCTGCGCGTCGAGCCGCTCGTCGACGGTACCGACTATGAGTTTGTGGATGAGGTCGTGGGTGGCCGCATTCCGCGCTCGCTGATTCCCGCCGTGGACAAGGGTGTCCAGGAGACCATGAAGGAGGGCATCATCGCCGGATACCCGCTCACGGGCATCCGCGTCGCCTGCTACGACGGCTCCTACCATCCGGTCGATTCCAACGAGATGGCCTTCCGCGCCGCGGCTCGCATCGGCCTGCGCAAGGCCTGCGCCGACGCCGACCCGGTGGTGCTGGAGCCCATCGAGGAAATCACGGTGACTATCCCCGAGAGCTACGCCGGCGCCGTGATGGGCGACGTATCCGCCTCCCGCGGCCGCGTGACCGGCATGGATTCCAACGACCGCGGAGACCGTGGTCACCGCAACCGTGCCCTACGCCGAGCTCGTCGATTACGCCACGCGCCTGCGCTCGCTCACGCGCGGCACAGGCGACTTTACCATGAAGCCCGCGGGCTACGAGCAGGTGCCTTATGACGTGCAGCAAAAGCTCGTGGAGATCTACGAGCACAACCGCGCCTAGTCCGAGCGATGTGTACGGCGGCGCGGCCGCAGTGTGATCGGTAGGAGGCGGGCGCATCCCCAGCGGTGCGCCCGTTTTTGCACCGATATGTCGAAAAAACGCGCTCGCGGGCGTTGTTTTGTCGGCATATCGACCCCTTTCAGCCTGCAGATGGGCGGCGCCGCGTTCGCCCAGGTGGGGCTCGGGCCGAGGGGCCGCAACCCGCGCATGCCACGCGCCTGGCCGTGAGCCGCGTCAACCTGTATTACGGCGACCACCATGCGCTCAAGGATGTGTCGATCGAGATCCCGGAGCGCGAGATCACCTCCTTCATCGGCCCGTCCGGCTGCGGCAAGTCCACGCTGCTGCGCTGCTTCAACCGCATGAACGATTACGTCAAAGACTGTCGCATCGAGGGCTCCATCACCCTCGATGGCCAGGATATCTACGCCGACTTCAACACCACGCTGCTGCGCCAGCGCGTGGGCATGGTGTTCCAGCACCCCAATCCGTTCCCCATGAGTATCTACGACAACGTCGCGTACGGTCCTCGCGGCATGGGCATCAAGAGTCGCTCCGAGCTCGATGACCTGGTGGAGGAGTCGCTGCGCCGCGCCGCTTTGTGGGACGAGGTCAAGGACAAGCTCAAGGCGTCGGGACTGTCGCTTTCCGGTGGCCAGCAGCAGCGTCTGTGCATCGCCCGCGCCATCGCGGTCAAGCCCGAGGTCCTGCTCATGGACGAGCCCACCTCGGCGCTCGACCCCATCTCGACGGTGCAGGTCGAGCAGCTCGCCATGGAGCTCAAGCGCGACTACACCCTAGTGGTGGTGACCCACAACATGCAGCAGGCCGCGCGCATCTCCGACTCGGTCGCGTTTTTCCTGCTGGGCGAGCTGGTGGAGCACGGTCCGACCGCGCAGATCTTCAAGGCCCCGCGCGATCGGCGGACGGAGGACTATCTCACGGGCCGCTTTGGCTAACCTCTGGCTTCCCCAAGTACCGCATCTCGGCGCTCACTCGTCGGGCGCCGCACGCAAGGCGTGCGCCCTCCTCGTTCGCGCCGACCTGCGGCACTTGGGAAACCCAGAGGTGCGGGGCTGAGGCGTTTGGGCGGATTGGGTTCGAGGTTGCTGCGTGCGGGGCGTGGCGCCCTCTTTGCCCACCGACCTGCGGCGCTTGAGAACTCCAGGGTTCTTGGGGCGGCGAGCGGTGTTGGGCTTGGCGCGGAACGCGGGGCGCGCGGGGTAGAATGGACGCAAAACGGGCGAAGGGGGAGCCGGTCGCATGATCTATTACGTCGAGGATGATGACAACATTCGGGGGGCTCACCCTGTACGCTCTGCGCCAGCAGGATCGGAGGCGGGAGGGCTTCGCCTCGGACAGCGAGTTCAAGGCTGCGGTCGCACGCCGCGTGCCGACGCCGTCCTGCTCGACATCATGTTGCCCGACACCGACGGCCTCGGATCATGCGCCGCCTGCGCGCCGACCAGGCGACGGCGACCGTTCCCATCATGATGCTCACCGCCAAGGACTCCGAGCTCGACAAGGTGGTGGCGCTCGACGGCGGTGCGGACGATTACCTCACCAAGCCGTTCTCGCTCATGGAGCTCACGAGCCGCTGCCGCGCCCCTGCTGCGCCGCGGCGGCATGACCAGCCGGCCTGCCTCCGAGACGCTGCAGGTGGGTGGCATCGAGCTGTCTCCCAGTCGCCGCACGGTGCGCGTTGAGGGACAGGAGCTCAAGCTCACCCTGCGCGAATTCGACCTGCTCGAGTACCTCATGCGCAAGCCCGGCGTGGTGTTCACGCGCGAGTCGCTGCTGCAGAGCGTGTGGGGTTGGGACTTCGACGGCGGTTCGCGCACGGTGGACGTGCACGTGCAGACGCTCCGTCAAAAGCTGGGCGATCACGCGGATCGCATCGAGACGGTCCGAGGCGTGGGCTATCGCCTCGCCGATCTCTAAATGGGCATGCGTAGCGCAGGGAAGTTTGCGGCGGTGTCCGGGCGTCGGCAAACGGGCGGGGTGCCCGCCGCGCCCGACAGTTCCGCCGTGCCGGGCCCCTCGACGAGCGCGGTGGAGTCCGCACCCGCCTCGTCCGGCAGTTCCGCCGTGTCTGCCCCTTCGACGAGCAGAGCGGAGCCCTCGGGCGCCGCCCCGCGGCTGCGCAGGGCGAAGAGCGCCCCTCGCTCGCTTTCTCGCCGCGTGTTCGTAACGCTGCTCACCATCTCGCTCACCACCATCGCCGTGTTCGCGCTGGCTCTGACGTTGTTCATGCAGCAGCGCCTGATGAGCTCCACCTCCGCCGAGCTCGCCAACGAGGTCCGCATCGTCGCCGCCTCGCTCAACAGCTCGCCGAGCTACCTCTCCACGCTCAAGCGCCTGCACCTGGACGGCACGCGCATCACGCTGGTGGGGGCCGACGGAGACGTGCTGTACGACAGCGACATCGACGAGGCCACGATGGAGGACCACGGCAACCGTCCCGAGATCGAGCAGGCGCTCAAAACGGGCCGCGGGTCGGCGGACCGCTCGAGCTCGACGCTCGGCGAGGTCATGGTCTACGAGGCGATGCGTCTGGCGGACGGCAGCGTGATTCGCCTGGCCCAGGGCGAGGCCGGTTACCTGGCAGTGCTGTGGTCGCTCGCCGGCCCTGTGGCGCTGCTCACCACCACGGGCGTGCTGGTTTCGATTGTGGTGGCGCGCCGCGAGTCTCATCGCATCATCGAGCCGCTGCTCGAGGTCGACCTGGATCACCCCCGCCGCAACGCGCAAAACGCCTATGCCGAAATGGAGCCCATGTTGGAGCGTATCGAAAGTCAACGCCAGGAACTCAAGCGCCAGGTGCGCGTCCTTGCCGACAACGATCGCATGCGCCGCGAGTTCACCGCGAACATCACCCATGAACTCAAGACCCCGTTGACCACGGTGTCGGGCTATGCCGAGCTGATCGCCAACGGCCTGGTGACGGACGAGGCCGACCTGCGCGATTTCGGCCGCCGCATCTACAGCGAGGCCGGCCGCCTGACGTCGCTGGTGAACGACATCCTCACCCTGTCCAACCTGGACGAGGCCGAGCGCTCGGAGGGCGAGGCCGCGGCGGCGACGTTGGGCGCTCGCGAACCCATCGACGTGCCGCGCACCCTGAGGGCATCGTGCAGCGCCTGGAGCAGGTCGCGGCGCGTGCCGAGGTGACTTTGAGCTGGCGTGCGAGCCCGCCATGGTGATGGGCGTTCCGCGTTTGATCGACGAGTTGGCGTACAACTTGGCGAGCAACGCCATTCGGTACAACCAACCGGGCGGAAGCGTGGTGCTCGCGTGCGGCGTCGAGCCGGCGGAGGGCTCCGCGATGCGGGCGCCCTACATCCGCGTATCCGATACGGGCATCGGCATTGCACCCGAGGAGCAGGGCAAGATTTTCGAGCGGTTTTACCGGGTGGACAAGAGCCGGTCCAAGGCGCGCGGGGCACGGGTTTGGGCCTGGCCATCGTCAAGCATGCGGCGGCGTTTCACGGTGCGCGCATCGAGCTTGAGAGCGAGCTGGGCCGCGGCACGGCGATCACGGTGCATTTTCCCGTGCAGGATCTGCCCGAGCTGAGCGCGTAGGCGAGTGCGTGGGGCGAGCGTGCAGGCGAGCCGGTGGCGCACGGGCGGGTGTGCTGACGCGTCGGCAGCGCATGGGCGCACAGACGGGTCGGCGGGTGCGGATCGCGCTCGCCACTGGCTTTGTAAAACGTATTCGTTACCGGCTATGTAAAAACTCAACCGCTCATCGGAGCCACGGGGCCTTGGAGGCTCGGCGGTGTTTCTGCACCTTTTATACTGGCGGTGTACGCGTAATGGGTACGGGCATATTGCCGCAAGGAGGGTCTGCCATGAAGTTCTTTTTATCGATACCGCCAATCTGGACGAGATTGCCGAGGCCAAGAGCTGGGGCTGCCTGGCCGGTGTTACCACCAACCCGTCCCTGTACGCCAAGACCGGCGGCAAGCTTGCCGACTTTGAGCCGCATATGCTCAAGATTGCCGAGCTCTGCGAGGGCCTGCCCGTGTCCGCCGAGTCTACCGCGACCACTGCCGAGGGCATGGTCGAGGAGGGTCGTCGCCTGTCCGCCCTCGCCCCCAACATCGTGGTCAAGCTTCCCGTGTGCGAGGCCGGCCTTGCCGCCTGCCGTGCGCTGGCCGATGCTGGCGTGCGCGTCAACATGACGCTCGTCTTCTCGCCGACGCAGGCCCTTATGGCCGCCAACGCCGGTGCGCGCTACATCTCGCCGTTCGTGGGCCGCTACGACGACATCGCGCTCGACGGCCTGTCTCAGCTCGCCGACGTTGTCGCCTGCATCAAGAACTACGACTGGTCCGACAAGAACCCCGACGGCCGGGTGGAGATCATCACCGCTTCGGTCCGCACGCCCAACCACGTGACCCAGGCGGCTCTTCTTGGCGCCGACATCGCGACCGTGCCCATGGCCGCTCTCAAGAAGTGCCTGCATCACCCGCTGACTGACCAGGGCCTTGCCTCGTTCGCGGCAGACTGGGCGTCACCTCCAATTAGGGACAGTCCCTAATTTGAGGTGTTCCCAAACGGGTGTTGGTCAAGCGTTTTATCGCAGGTAGATACGGTAATTTGAGCCTAAAAGGTTTTGAATTTACCGTTTGCTTTCAACCTAATTGCGCACTGCCGGTATGATTACCCTGATAACGCGCCACCGCTCACATGCAAGGAGGCATTGTTCATGAGCGATGAGGAACTCATTCAGATTGCCAATGAGGTTCGGAAGGGGGTCGTGGTCGGGACGCATTCCGCCAAGGCCGGTCACCCGGGCGGGTCGCTCGGCGCCGCCGACATCATGACGTATCTGTACTTTGAGGAAATGAATATCGATCCTGCCGACCCGCGCCGTGCGGATCGCGACCGCTTCGTGCTCTCCAAGGGCCACTGCGCGCCGGCTCTCTATGCCGCGCTGGCCCATCGTGGGTTCTTTCCCGTGGACGACCTGCCCACGCTGCGTCATATCGGCAGCCACCTGCAGGGTCACCCCAACATGAACGACACCCCGGGCGTTGATATGTCCACCGGTTCGCTCGGTCAGGGCATCTCTGCTGCCGTTGGAATGGCCGTTGCCGCTAAGCATTGGGGCGATACTTACCGCACGTACGCCCTGCTGGGCGATGGCGAGAGCGAGGAGGGCCAGGTCTGGGAGGCCGCCATGTTTGCCGGCAACCAGCAGCTCGATAACCTCGTGCTCATCGTCGATCACAACGGCCTGCAGATCGACGGCACCATCGAGGAGGTCAACTCCGCGATGCCCATTGCCAACAAGTTCGAGGCCTTTGGCTTCCACGTCATCGAGCTCGCCGACGGTAACGACATGGCGCAGGTTCGCGCCGCGTTCGAGGCCGCGCGTTCCGTTGCCGGCAAGCCCGTGTGCATTGTGGCCGAGACGGTGAAGGGCAAGGGCGTCTCCTTTATGGAAAACCAGGTGGGCTGGCACGGCAAGGCACCCAACGATGAACAGTTTGAGCAGGCCATGGCCGAGCTTGAGGCCCGTGCGGCCGAGCTCGCAAAGGAGGCGTAAGAGATGGCAGACGTCAAGAAAATCGCCACGCGCGTAAGCTACGGCGAGGCCCTCGTCGAGCTCGCCAACGAGCACGATGACTTTGTGGTCCTCGACGCCGACCTGGCCGCCGCCACGCAGACCGGTAAGTTCAAGGCAGCCTGCCCCGATCGCTTCTACGACGCCGGCATTGCCGAGAGCAACCTGATGGGGCTTGCCGCCGGCATTGCGACCACGGGCCACGTTGCCTTTGCGAGCACCTTTGCCATGTTCGCTGCCGGCCGCGCCTATGAGCAAGTGCGTAATTCCATCGGCTATCCGCACCTTAACGTCAAAATCGGTGCCACGCATGCGGGCATATCGGTCGGTGAAGACGGTGCCACGCATCAGTGCTGCGAGGACATCGCGCTCATGCGCACGGTGCCCGGCATGACTGTGATTGTTCCCCCGACGACGTCGAGGCCCGCGCCGCCACGCGCTGCGCCTATGCGACCGATGGCCCGTTCTACCTGCGCTTTGGTCGCCTGGCCGCGCCGGTGATCAACGACCCCGAGACGTATGAGTTCGAGCTCGGCCGCGCCATCGTGATGCGCGAGGGCACGGACGTGAGCATCGTCGCCTGCGGCCTTATGGTGAGCGCCGCGCTCGAGGCCGCCGAGCAGCTCGCTGCCGAGGGCATCGACGCCGAGGTCATCAACATGCACACCATCAAGCCGCTCGACACCGAGACCCTGTTTGCCTCCGCCGCCAAGACCGGCCACGTCGTGACCGTCGAGGAGCATTCCGTGATCGGCGGCCTAGGCGAGGCCGTGTGCGCGGCTCTGTGCGAGCACACTCCGGTCCGCGTGAAGCGCGTGGGCGTGCAGGACGTCTACGGCGAGTCCGGCCCGGCGCTCGACCTGCTCGACAAGTACGGCCTGAACGCCGAGGGCATTGCCTTCGCCGTGCGCGAGGTACTCGCGTAAAGGTGCATCGTTTCAGTATGCCAAGGGCCCTGTCCGGCTGCCTTGTGAGACGTGCCTAGCAGCCCGACGTGGCGTGTCGGGGTACCTCGCCGGGCGCGACCGACCGCCCGACGTGATGCGCTCCTGCCGTGCCGTCTGACGCGGCGTGCCGGCCGTCTGACATGGCGTGTCATGGCTCCTTTCTGCAAGGACATATCCGCGTGCCCTGGCGGGGGCATATCCGTGCCCGCGCGCCTGCGGCGCGCGTACGGCTTTTCGCTCATTCAGGTCTCCCCCGTTTTTTGAGCCTAGAAATAAGGGGTCAAGAAACGGGGGCGTTTTCTATCGCGGGGTCTTCGAGCATGCGATGGGCTGTGCGAGCGTTTCCCAGTTGATGAACAGCTCGGCCCGTAGCTTTTGCTCAGCACGTTTTGGGCGGGAGTTTTTGCTTTAAGCGGGCGGTTCAGCTTTTCCCTATGAGGGCTCGCACCGCCTCATAGCTCTCCTCGTCAACGAACTGGCGGTATGTCAACGGGAGGACCTGGATTCCCAGCGATTCGAGTGCCGCCGCCCGATCGGAGTCCGAGATGCTCGCCGCCTCGCTGTCATGCACCGAGCTTCCCTGGCATTCGATGTCGATGGCGGGTGTGCTTCCGTGCCCTCGATAAAAATGTCAGCATAACAGTGCTCATAGCGGTACAAGTTGCGCGCCAGTTTGGTGAGGGCAAGTCGGTGATTGTTTTTGATGGGAAGGCCTTCGCCGCCCACGCGGCGGCCAAGCCCCAGCAGCATCGAAGCTTGCACTTCGAACGGGGAAGCGCATATTCCGGTCATGCGCTCAAGCGCCCAGCGGAATTTCTTAGCCCCGCCGAATCCGTTGATGTTCTGGGCAAATTGCTCAAGCTCGTGCTTTTCGACAAGCGGGTCCCTGCGCCACAAGCTTGTTTTGCGTCCACGGGTGTCTTTTACGCGGGCCCATCCGGCTCCCAGGGGAATCATGCCCTGCTGATGGGCCTCCTGCAGGATTCTTTCCGCGCGGTTGGATGGACGAAACACGGCAAACTCGCCGCATAATTCGTACATCGCCATGAGCAGCTGCGTGCGCGACAAACTCGGTGCCATGGTAAGCAGGGTGAGCGCTGGGGATGTGACGCTAAAGTTATGGTCCGTCTCCCGGATGGAACCGAACGGAAGCTCTTGGGCACAGACGTGCGTGACGTATAGGTTGGTTTTCGCGCGGCTTGAGTCTATGGGGGACAAGCGGTGCACGGGTGTGCCAAGAAGATCAACGACACATTCGCAGTCGGCGATATTTCCGTGGTAAAACCTGCTGTTGGGCTGCGGGATCGGCGGATAGAGCATAAGAATTTGAGGCGGCACGCGGTAGTAATTGAAAGCGGACTGAGCGCAAATTGATAATCCACAGGCACCTCCGATTCCGTGATTGCGCTGGTTGGCGCATACTCATGGCGGTAAAAACCACGGCGGCAAAAGAAGCGATTAACGGTCGCTTGTTTTAACGTTCCTCCTACCCATTTGTGCGTCGCGAGCCGTCTTAAAAATAGAAACTTCCGGTATTGGGAAGCTCTTTGGGGTTTAGCGGAGTAGAGGGACTCGCGAGGATGAATTTATCTGGGCAAACGTTGAAGAAAATCGGTCTCTACTCAAGGAAATCCCCAAGAGCTTCCCAATACCGAAAGTTTGTAATCGTGTAGAGATGCAGCGCGTAGTTTTAGGGATTTCCACGCATCCGAATTGCTGAGTGAGCCGGCTCGTGGAGAAGGGCTTGGAGTGGCGCGGAGCCGTTTCGCGGTGCGTGGCCGTTTCGGGGCGCGAGGTCGTTTTTCGGTGCGTGGTGCGTTGCTCGATACGCACGAGTGCGTGGTCTGGAGCGATGCGAGGTCGTTCTGCGGCGTGTAGACGCCTGTGCGCCGGTTTTACAACAGAGCGCAGGCGCGTTTGAAAACGGAACGAGGATATGTTCGAGCAGGGAATAGGTGTGGTTGAAAGCGGAGCAAGGGTATGTTCGAGCAGCGAATAGGCGTGATCGAAAGCAAGTCGCGGACGTGTTCGAATAGGGCGCAGGCGTGATTGAAAGCAAAGCGCGGACGTGTTCGAGCACCTCTGAGATTTTCCTGGAGCGAAGATGCAATGTGGAGCATATATCTAAGGGGTACGAGCGCGGCCTCCTCGTGGTCCACGGATTGAAGCTTGTGGTCCGAACGAAGTTCGCAACGTGTGGACAGGGGCTCGTGGCCGCAACCCGCAGTTCGCAACTTGCGGCTAGCGGCTCGCGGCTCGAGGTTCGCAATGCGCGTCCCGCGGGACGGGTCGCAGGGCATTGCGTTGGGGCACCGCCAAGCGATCCTCGCTATATGTATGGAAGGGAGCGCGCATGCGCCAGTTTAAGACCGAGAGCAAAAAACTGCTCGACCTCATGATCAACTCGATCTACACCAACAAGGAAATCTTCCTGCGCGAGCTTATCTCTAACGCGAGCGACGCCGTCGACAAGCTCAACTTTAAGAGTCTGTCCGACTCCAGCATCCAGGTCGACCAGGGCGACCTGGCCATTCGCGTCTCCTTTGATAAAGACGCGCGCACCATTACCATTTCGGATAACGGCATTGGCATGACCGCCGAGGAGCTGGAGCGCAACCTGGGCACCATCGCCCATTCCGGCTCCGTTGAGTTTAAGACCGAGAACGCCGAGCAGCAGGGCTCCGATGTCGACATCATCGGCCAGTTTGGCGTGGGCTTTACTCCGCGTTCATGGTCGCCTCGAAGGTGCGCGTGGTCAGCCGCGCCTATGGCGAGGATGTCGCCCATGTGTGGGAATCCGACGGTCTTGAGGGCTACACCATCGAGGACGGTGAGCGCGCCTGCCACGGCACCGATGTTATCCTTACCATCCGCGAGAACATCCCCGGCGAGAACGGCGAGCCCGGCGAGAGCTACGACACCTACCTGTCTGAGTGGGGCCTCAAGGACCTCATCAAGCGCTACAGCAACTACGTGCGCTATCCGATCCAGATGATGGTGTCCAAGAGCCGCCAGAAGCCCAAGCCCGAGGATGCCGGCGATGACTACAAGCCCGAGTACGAGGACTACCAGGAGCTCGAGACCGTCAATTCCATGACACCGATCTGGAAGAAAAGCGCAGCTCCGACGTGTCGGACGAGGACTACGACGAGTTCTACAAGTCCACGTTCCACGACTTTGACGATCCTGCGCGCACCATCAGCTTCCATGCCGAGGGTGCGCTCGAGTATGACGCCCTGCTGTTCATCCCCTGACGCGCGCCCGTTCGATCTCTACAGCAAGGACTACGAGAGGGGCCTGGCGCTCTACAGCTCTAACGTGCTGATTATGGAGAAGTGCGACGACCTGCTGCCCGACTACTACAACTTTGTCCGCGGCGTCGTGGATTCGGCCGATGTGTCGCTCAACATCTCGCGTGAGACGCTGCAGCAGAAACCGTCAGCTCAAGGCCATCGCCAAGCGTGTGGAGAAGCGCGTGACGAGCGAGCTCGAAAAGATGCGCGACGAGGACCGTGAGGCCTACGAGAAGTTCTTTGAGAACTTTGGCCGCGGTCTTAAGTACGGCATCTACTCGAGCTATGGCATGAAGGCCGATGAGCTCGCCGACCTGCTGCTGTTCTGGAGCGCGCGCGAGAACAAGATGGTGACGCTGGCGGAATACGCCGCGGCCATGCCCGAGGATCAGAAGGCCATCTATTACGCCGCCGGTGACTCGCGTGAGCGCTTGGCCAAGATGCCCGTGGTAAAGGGCGTGCTCGATCGTGGCTACGACGTGCTGCTGTGCACCATGGATGTGGACGAGTTCACCTTCCAGGCCATGCGCGGGTACACTGCGAAGAACATGCCCAAGCTCTACGAGGACGATGCCGCCCGTGAGGCTGCCGACAAGGCCGTGGCCGACGGTGCCGAGCCGGAGACCGAGGACCGCTTCCTGGAGCTCAAGAACGTGGCGACCGGCGATTTGGACCTGGCAACCGAGGACGAGAAGAAGGACGCCGAGGAGGCTTCCAAAGGAACACGAGGACCTGTTCGGCGCCATGAAGGACGCGCTGGGTGACAAGGTCGAAAGGTCGCGGTGTCCGCGCGCCTGACCGATGCCCCCGCTTGCATCACCACCGAGGGCCCGCTTTCGCTCGAGATGGAAAAGGTTTTGGCTCGCGGCCCCGAGGCCGACGCCGGCACCATGCCCAAGAGCCAGCGCGTGCTCGAGCTCAACGCCAAGCACCCGGTCTTTTCCAAGCTTGTCGCCGCTCAGAAGGCGGGTGACACGAGCAAGATCGAGCTTTACGCCGGGCTGCTCTACGATCAGGCCCTGTTGGTGGAGGGCATCCTGCCCGCCGATCCCGTGGCCTTTGCCCAAGGCGTGTGCGAGCTCATGTAGCACGAGCTGCGCAATCACGCCTGTGAGCGCGCGATCGCGTATAGAACCTGCGTGTTTGACCGGGGCGCCCCCAAAGGGGTGTCCCGGTTTTTTTGTCTGATTCGCCTCTATCGACCCCTCTTTTTGCAGAAACTATCGATAGTTAACGTTACAAGTGTTGTTTTTACTTACGAACATAGTATAGTTCTGCCCCACAAGAGGAAAAACGCAAGGTCAAAGGGTGAGATGGACGTGAAGAAATCCTTCCAGATCTTCAAGCGCGATGTGCTGCGATTGCTGAGAAACCCGGTTGCGATGGTCATCACCATCGGCGTGTGCATCATCCGTCGCTGTACGCGTGGTACAACATCGCGGCCAACTGGGACCCGTATGGAAGCACCGCGGGCGTTAAGATCGCGGTGGCCAACGAGGACGAGGGCACCAGCAACGAGCTCGTGGGCGAGCTGAGCGCCGGTGAGCAGACAATGGACGAGCTCAAGAAGAACCATGACTTGGGCTGGGTCTTCACGGACGCCGACGAGGCGGAGGAGGGGCGTGCGCCGCGGCGATTACTACGCGGCCATCGTGATCCCGCGCAATTTTAGCGAAAAGCTCACCAGCATGCTCACGGGCGACTTTGAGCAGCCCAAGATCAGCTACTACGTCAACGAGAAGAAGAACGCGATCGCACCCAAGGTGACCGACACGGGCGCGGAGACCATCGAGGAGCAGATCAACGAGACGTTCGTCTCGACGGTGAGCAAGACGCTTGTCGCGCAGGCCAAAAGAGCTCGGCGTCGATTTGGATGCCCAGGCGGCCACGACGCAGTCAGGCCTGCTTGCGCACATCCGCTCGTCCAAGGACGCCGTAGCCGAGGTGCGCGAATCGCTGGGCGGCATGGACGAGACGATCGCCGCGACCAAGAAAGCCGTGGGCACCGCGCAGGGGGTACGCTGACACAGTTGAGCGGGCAGGTGCCCGCGCTCACCACCGCGCTCGGGCAGGCGGACAGCCTCATGGGCACCACGCGCGCCGCGGCCCGCGACTTCTCCACGGCCCTCTCCACGGCGCTGACCGGCGGCGCAACGCAGCTCGGCGCGGCTTCGGCCAAGGCGAACGCCGCGGTGGGCACGGTGTCGGGCGTGGTGGCGGAGGCCAAGCTCAAGGCGGATATCTCCCTTTCGAACCTCCAGTCCATCATCGATACAAACACCAAGGTCATCGAGCTGCTCGTAGAGCTCAACGAGTCCGGTCACATCACCGGCAAGCTCGACAGGCTCATCGCGGGGCTGCAGGAGCAAAACGCAACGATGCAGGGGCTCAAAGACGGCCTCCAGGCGCAAAGCGACGCCGTGGGCCAGGACATGAACGCCGTCGAGGGCGCGGTGGGCGCGGTCAACACCGCGGTCCAGGGCAGCGTCGACGGCATCAACGGCGTGCAGACGCAGATGAGCGCCACGGTCCTGCCGCAGATCTCGACGGGCCTCGACGCGTTCTCGAACGTGTCGAGCGACCTCACGGGCGCCGTGGCGGGCGTGCAGCCTACCATCGCGCAGTCCGCGGGCATCCTCTCCCAGCTGAACGGCATGCTCGATCAGACCACGACGGCGCTCGACGCCACGGACAAGGTCCTCGCGGACATCGAGGGCATGCTCGACACCGCGGCGACCGACGTGGCCGCGCTGCGCAGCTCCGAGTCCATGCAGGACCTCGCCGACGCCCTCAACATGGATGCGGACGAGGTGGCGGAGTTCATGGCGTCCCCGGCTCAGCTCACCACCAAGGCAGTGTATCCCGTGAGTAACTATGGCTCCGGCGTGGCCCCGTTCTACACCAACCTGGCCCTGTGGGTGGGTGGTTTCGTGCTCATCGCCATTATCAAGCTCGAAGTGGACCGCGAGGGCATCGGACACATCACGGCCATCGAGGGCTACTTTGGCCGCTGGATGCTGCTGGTGCTGCTCGGCCTGGTGCAGGCGCTCATCGTGTGCGTCGGCGACCTGGTCCTGGGTATGCAGTGCCTGCAGCCGGCGCTGTTCGTCCTCGCCGGCGTGCTGACCTCGTTCGTGTACGTGAACATCATCTACGCGCTGGCCATCGCCTTTAAGCATATCGGCAAGGCTATCGGCGTCATTCTCGTCATCGTGCAGATCCCCGGTTCGTCGGGCATGTACCCCATCGAGATGATGCCCGGCTTCTTCCAATGGCTGCATCCGCTGCTGCCCTTTACCTACGGCATCAACGCTGCGCGAGACCATCGGCGGCATGTACGGCATGGACTACCTGGCCAACCTGGGCGTGCTGGCGATCTTTTGGGCCTGGCCCTGGTGCTGGGCGTGTGTGGCTGCGTCCGCTGCTGCTCAACCTTAATCTGCTGTTCGACCACGAGCTGTCCGGCACCGACGTTATGATCTGCGAAAAGGACGACATGCCGCGCGAGCGCCTCAATATGCGTGCGACCATCCGCGCGATGCTCGACACCCAGGCCTTCCGTCGCGATATCCTGGAGCGCGGCGCGCGGTTCGAGCGCCGCTACCCGCGCTTGATTAAGGTCGGGTTCGGGCTGGTGTTCGGCCTGCCGGTGCTGCTGTTTATCCTCACCGCCACGCTCGACCTCGACATCGACGGCAAGCTCGTGATGCTCGTGCTGTGGATCGTGGCGATCATCGCGGCGGACGCCTACATGATCGTGGTCGAGTACGTGCGCGCGAGCCTGAACGTCCAGGCCCGCATGACGGCGCTTTCGGACGAGGAGCTGCACAGCCAGATCGAGCGCGCCTTTCCCACGACGCGCCAGAAAGGGGGCGAGGAGTAGATGAGGAACATCATCAAGCTGTTCAAGCGCGACCTGCAGCATGTGCGCAGGAGCGTGATCGCGCTCATCGTCGCCGTTGGCCTGGTCATCGTGCCCGTGCTGTACGCGTGGTTCAACATTGCGGGCAGCTGGGACCCGTACGGGAACACCGGCAACCTCAAGGTGGCGGTGGCCAACTCCGACGCCGGCTACAAGAGCGACCTCATCCCCATACAGGTGAACATGGGTGAGTCGGTGGTGTCGTCCCTGCGCGCGAACGACCAGATCGGCTGGGAGTTCGTGAACGAGGACGACGCGCTCGAGGGCGTCAAGTCCGGCGAGTACTACGCCGCGGTGGTTATTCCCAAGAGCTTTTCCGCCGACATGATGACGCTCTTTTCCAACGACGTGAAGCACGCGCAGATCCTATATTACGAGAACCAAAAGGCGAGCGCCATCGCCCCGCGCGTGACCGACAAGGCGGCGGGCACCGTGCGCCAGCAGATCGACGAGACCTTTACCGAGACCATCGGCAACGCCGGGCTGGTGACCGCCCGAGCCTGCTGGACTTTATGAACAGCGACCAGGTGGCGGCCTTCGTCTCGAATCTGGACGGCACGCTGGATTCGGGCGCGACGAGCCTGCGCGACGCGAGTGACTCGGTGACCTCGTTCGCCAATGTGATCGGCTCCTCCACGGGCGTGCTGCAGCAGACGAGCGACCTGCTGTCCCAAGCGGGTGCGACCAGCGCCGGCGAGGGCGACTTGGTGGCCGACGCCAAGCAGGGCCTGTCGAGCATGAAGGGCGCGCTCGACAGCGCGGTCGAGGCCGTGAACGGCGCGCTCAAGGACAGTGCCGGCAACTACGATGCGGCGGGCCAGGCCATCGAGGGGCGCCTTCAACACCGTGGGCGACCATGTGGACACCACGGTGGCGCAGCTCAACAGCGTCGCGGCCGCCGTGTCGCAGGACGCGGCGAAGACGCGCGCCCTGCAGGAGCAGATCCGCGCTCTTGAGGACGAGGTCGAGTCCTCGCAGCTGCCCAGCGCCATCAAGGACGAGCTGGTGCAAAAGATCGACATCGCGCAGAACAGCGTGGGCAACGTCGCCAACCAGCAGGAGCTGCTGGCAAAGAACCTCACCGACGCCGCCACCACGCTCACGACCCATATGGCCGAGGCGAACAAGCAGCTCCAGGATGCCAAGGACCTGATCGCGCAGGCCAAAAACGACCTGTCCCAGGTGCAGGGCACCTATGATGAGACGCTCAAGACGCAGCTCTCCCAGCTGACGGATACCTTCTCGGGCATTGCGGAGAGCAGCGGTGCGATTGCGGACAACCTGACGGCCACGGTGGACGACCTGTCCAGCGCGGCGGGGTCGCTCTCAAGAACATGGATGCGGCGCACCAGACGCTGGTGGACGCGGCCGCGGAGCTCTCCTCCTCGGCCGACGAGCTCGCGCAGCTCAAAAGCGACCTGAACGATGCCGTGAACGGCGGCGACCTCGACCGCGTGCGCGACCTGATCGGCTCCGGACCCCGAGGCGCTAGCGGACTCGCTCGCCGCGCCGGTGGCCCTGGACCGCAACCCGGTGTACCACATCGAGAACTACGGCAGCGCCATGGCGCCGTTCTACACCACGCTGTCGCTGTGGGTGGGCGGCATCGTGCTCGCCGCCATGCTCAAGGCGCAGGTGGACGAGGCGACCGCCCGCGAGTTGGCGCCCATCCGCCTGCACGAGCTGTACCTGGGGCGCTACGCGTTCTTCGCCCTGCTGGCGTTTGCGCAGGCGACGCTCGTGTGCGCGGGCGACCTGCTGTTCTTTGGAATCCAGTGCGCGCATCCGCTGCAGTTCCTCCTCGTGGGCTGGGTTGCCGGGTTCGTGTTCAGCAACATCATCTACACGCTCACGGTGAGTTTTGGCGACGTGGGCAAGGCGCTCGCCGTCGTGCTGCTGGTCATGCAGGTGGGGGGTTCGGGCGGAACGTTCCCTATCGAGATGACAGCGGACTTCTTCCAAATGGTCTATCCCGTTCCTGCCGTTTACGTATGGCATCAACGCCATGCACGCCGCCATGGCGGGGGCTTACGGCATGGAGTTCTGGACCGAGCTGGGCATTTTGGCGAGCTATCTGCTGCCGTCGCTTGCGCTGGGCCTGGTGCTCCGCCGCCCGGTGATCCGCGCGAACGCCTGGGTGTCCGAGAAACTCGAGGAGACCAAGCTCATGTAGGAGCCGACGGTCGAGCGCACGGCGGCGTGGTTTCAGCCGCTGATTGCCGCGAATCGGGCGTTTTTGTAACGAGTTTCCAGAGGGGCCGAGTAGACAGGTATTTTGGGCTATCGCCAACTGGGGCTTTGATGCCCAAACCGACCGTCTACTCGGGGTGTCTCGATCTTCGTTACAAAATCGCCCGATTCGCGGCATTGCACCTTCTGCCCATGCCCTCATTTCCAAGGTGCTTTTTTATGCGGGGGGCCGGAAACTCGGACGAAACATAACTATGCGAACATAGAGACAATCTGGCATCATCGCGTGTGAAAGGGCTCGCATATGGACCAGCAGCAGAACATCGATTTCGTCCTGCGCACCGTTGAGGAGCGCGACATCCGCTTCATCCGCCTGTGGTTCACTGACGTGCTCGGCAGGCTCAAGAGCTTCGCCATCAGCCCTGAGGACCTCGAGGTCGCTTTTGAAGAGGGCATTGGCTTCGACGGCTCCGCCATCGAGGGCTTCACCTCTCCCGACGAGGCGGACATGCTGGCCTTCCCGGATGCCTCCACGTTCCAGATCCTGCCCTGGCGCCCCAAGCACGACGGCGCCGCGCGCATCTTCTGCGATGTCTGCACGCCCGACCGCCAGCTGTTCGCTGGCGATTCGCGCGAGTGCCTGCGCCGCATGTTCTATCGTGCGGAGAAGCTCGGCTACATCATGAATGTGGGCGCCGAGCTCGAGTTCTACTATTTCCCGGACGAGCATACGCCCGAGCCGCTGGACGAGGTTGGCTACTTCGACCTCACGCCATCGGATTCCGCGCGCGACCTGCGCCGCTCCACCGTTCTCATGCTCGAGAAGATGAGCATCCCGGTGGAGTACACCTTCCACGCCGCCGGCCGCTCGCAGCACGGCATTTCCATGCGTCACGCCGAGGCACTCACCATGTCCGACGCCATCATGACGGCCAAGCACGTCATTCGCACCTGCGCCTACGAGTCGGGCATCCACGCCTCTTTCATGCCCAAGCCCATCGCCAAGGGCTCGTCTTCGGCAATGTTGCTTCACCAGTCCCTGTTCGACCGTGAAGGCAACAATGTCTTTTGGGGTGACGACGCCAAGAACCACCTGTCGCCCATTGCCAAGAGCTACATGGCCGGTATCTTGGCCCATGCCTCCGAAATCAGCGCCATCACCAATCCCCACGGTGAATTCCTACAAGCGCCTCTCCGCCGGCGTGGGTAACGGCCCGCGGTATGCAACGTGGGGCATGCGCAACCGCTCCGCTATGATCCGCGTGCCCATCTACAAGCCTGGGCAAGCAGCTTGCGGCCCGCATCGAGCTTCGCAGCCCCGACCCCATGGCCAACCCGTACCTGGTCAACGCCGTCACGCTGGCGGCCGGCCTCGACGGCATCAAGCGTGGACTCGAACTGCCCGAGGAGGCGACCTCCGACCTGCTGCGCCTGCCCGAAAACGAGCTGCGCGCCCGCGGTATCGAACCCCTGCCGCGCAATCTCGACGAGGCGCTCGATGTGTTCGAGAGCTCCGAGTTCATGAAGGACGCGCTGGGCGAGCACATCCACGCGTTTTTCCTCAAGAAGAAGCGCGATGAGTGGAATCGCTTCAACTCGACGGTCACCGAATGGGAAATTGACCATTATCTCGCAAATTCGTAGGCACTGACATGCGGGCGTGGTCCATTTTTGAATACCACGCCTGCTCACAGGCTTGTCCTACCGTCTCATTTGTTATGATGACGCCGTCGGAGGTGTGAATATGTCTGAGAAATCCGTGCTGTTCATGGCGCGCACAACGCGCCTGCATGATTTTGTCCGTTCGCTCGCCGAGTCTTTGGGTGTCGAGGTGCACATCGCGACCCCGGATTCGCCTGCCGCGGCTCACGATTTCGACCTTCTGGTGCTTGACGGTGACGGCGTACGCCCCGACCGCGTCGACGCCATGGCCAAAGTGGCTCGAGCAACGCGGGGAGCCCCCCCATGTTGCTTGTGGTGGATGAAGAGAACCTGGGCGAGCTGCATCTGCCCTCGCAGGTTCGCTCGGATTTCATCTGCTCCGGGGCGAGCGACGCCGAGCTTGAGGTGCGTGCGCGCCTGCTGTTGGGCGACACGGAGTCTGTGGCGGTGGACGAGGTTCTCACCGTGGACAACCTCACGATCAATCTGGCCACGTACCAGGTGTCTTGACGGCGAGCCCGTCGACCTGACGCTGATGGAGTACTCGCTGCTGAGCTTTTTGGCGACGCATCCCAACCGTGCCTACAGCCGCGAAGTGCTGCTGCACCGCGTGTGGGGCTTTGAGTACTGTGGCGGCACGCGCACCGTCGACGTGCACATTCGACGCATCCGCTCCAAGGTGGGCCCGCAGATCGCCGGTCACATCTCCACCGTCCGTGGCGTGGGTTACCTTTTCAAGGAGTAGCGTCCTGCCCTAGGTCGGGCGCCTCAAATTAGGGACAGTCCCTTTTTTGAGGTGTGTGTTCACGCTTTAGAACAGTGCCCATCCCCGATCTGAGGCACCCGAGCGCATGAGTCGTTACGGCACGAGGAGCGATGCAAAACACGTCACGTTTGCCACGGCGAGCATCGCCAGGCCGTAACGCGTGTTCTCCGTCTCTTTGCCTTGTGCACCTTGGTGTACCAATATGCGAGCCATGCAAGCTGGACGGTCATGATCACAACATGGGGAATAACGTCCGCAACGATCATCGAGAGCGCGCCGGCGAGGACGAAGGCGCCCATGCCCAGCGAGACCCTGTCAAAAAGCGGGGCTCCCGCAATGAGGGAGACGTCTGCAACGATGGCAACGGCGATAAGGGCAAACGGGCTGTCGATTCCCGGAATGTTGTGGGCGAGAATCAGAAGCACCAGGGCGGCCAAAAGACAATTCCACATACCTTGCGCATCATGGTGGTCTCCGATCTCGCGCCTTACGTGCAGATCAAGCCTACCATGGCGAGGGCCCCCTGCGATTCGGCGGACGGGTGGACGGCCGGATGCGCCGCTTCAGATCGGGGACAGGCGCCATTCTGAGGTGATGTAGGCACAAGAGAATGTCCGCAGTCCCTGTGTTCGCGTCTCAGAATAGCGCTCGCCCCAATCTGAGGCGGCTACTTACAACTTGATTAAGCTCTTGGGGCGTGGCGGGTCGCCCCGTTCATTTGGGGTACAACGTTGGGGATGAAAACGTTGAAAGGATCCGACTATGAGTGACGAAAAGACCCCCCAGCGGCCTGAGGGCATGTCGAGCGGCGAGCAGCGTCCCGTCTCCGCCCCCCGTCTTGAGGTTGAGCCAACGCCGGTTCCGCCGGCGGGCAGCGAGCCTACCACGCAGATTCCGCAGCACGCCGAGCACGCGGCTGCAGACCAGGCCGGTCAGACGCACGCCCGGCCATACGCAGCATATCCCGGCGAGCGCTAGCTCCGGCCCGAGCATGAACACTACGGCGTTCGGAGCGTCGCAGCACGCCGACGCCGCCTCCTCCGGCGGCCCGGCGACGCCCGGCGTGCACACCGAGACGCGCACCGTGGTCAAGACCAAGAGCAAGAAGCTCCCCATCTTCCTCGCGTCGTTCGCGGGCCTGGTGGTGGGCTCGGTGCTCGTCATCGCCCTCGTCATGTCCGGTGCCTTCCGCATCACCGACACGAACGTGGAGGCCACGGGCAACGGCTCTGCACAGACCATCGAGATCGATCCCGAGGATACCACGCTCTCCGAGGTCGTTGCCGCCAAGAGCCTGCCCTCGGTGGTGTCCATCACCGCGCAGGGCGAAACCGAGGACTCCGGCGGCGTGGGCAGCGGCGTGATCTTGGACGCCGACGGCAACATCCTCACCAACTATCACGTAATCGAGGGCGCGACGGCGCTGGTGGTCCGCACCGATGATGGCAACAGCTACGAGGCGGAGGTCGTGGGCACGGACGAGTCGAGCGACCTCGCGGTCATTCGGCTCAAGGATGCCAAGGACGCCACGCTCACGCCCATCGAGATCGGCGATTCCGACGGTATCGCCGTTGGCGAGTGGGTCATGGCCATCGGCAGCCCCTTTGGCAACGAGCAGTCCGTCTCCACGGGCATCGTCTCCGCGCTGTACCGCTCGACCGCGCTGCAGAGCACGAGCGGCACCTCCATTTACGCGAACATGATTCAGACCGACGCCGCCATCAACCCCGCGCTGGTGAATGCCGAGGGCGAGCTCATCGGCATCAACTCCATGATTCAGTCGTCCTCTGGATCGAGCTCGGGCGTCGGCTTTGCGATTCCAAATCAACTACGCCATCAACATCGCCAACCAGATCATCGCCGGCGAGACGCCCGTTCACCCGTACCTGGGCGCGTCGCTCATGAGCGTGAACGCCTACACTGCCCGTCAGAACGACCTGGCGGTCGACAGCGGCGCCTATGTTGCCGAGGTGACCGCGGACGGTCCCCGCTGCCGAGGCGGGCGTTGAGGCCGGCGACATCGTGACGGCGGTCGACGGCGAGGCATCTCCTCCGCCGACGGCCTGATCATCGCCCTGCGCGAGCATGAGGTGGGGGACAAGGTCACGCTCACCGTGATGCGCGGCAAGGATGAGAAGGAAATCGAGGTCGAGGCTCGGGTCCGACGAGGCCTTGCAGGCCGAGGCAGGAGGACACTTCCGACGGCAACGGCTCCGGCAACGGCATGACCAAGGAGGAGTTCCTGCGCTATCTCCAGGAGTATCTGGGCCGCGGCGGGTTCTAACGGGCTGAGCGGGGGCCGGCGCCGGCAGGGTTGTACCGACAGCGGTGACGGAAGGCCGGGGTGCCGCTCTGGATGAGGTGGTCGCAGCGGACGCGTGGTATAGTCTCCACATGCGGGTATGATGCTCGCGAACAAGGCAATGCGTGCGTTGCGGCTCGTCTGGGCGGCGGCGCTGAACGAAGGGATCGAACATGGCGGTGAACGAGCAGCTGCTGCTCGAGGTCCTCGAGCAGATTCGACCGAACCTGCAGGCCGACGGCGGTGACATGGCCTATGTGGGCGTGACCGACGAGGGCGTGGTGCAGCTTGAGCTGCAGGGCGCTTGCGCCGGATGCCCCATGAGCTCTCTGACGCTCTCCATGGGCATCGAGCGCATTCTCAAGGAGCACGTGCCCGGTGTGACGCGCGTCGAGCAGGTCGGCGGCGGCGCGGATGCCGCAAACGACTTTGTATGACGAGTACGCTCCGTTTTAGGATTGCGTAGGGTCCTGGGCGCATGCCCGGCGGGGCCCTTTTGGTATAGATGTGCGCGCGTCGAGCCTTCGGTCTCGGCGCGACCGTTTTTGAAGGGCCGTGCCCATGCTTAACGACCTCTACCACAGCATCGATCCCGTCGCGTTTTCCGCGGGGCCCTTCACCGTGTACTGGTATGGCCTCGCCTATATGGTGGGCGCGCTGCTGGCGGGTGTGGTGATGTATCGCACCCTCAAGCGCTGGGGACCGAGATCTCGATCGACGACACCATGACGCTGGTCGTGTCCGTGGTGTTCGGCTTGCTCATCGGCGGCCGGTTGTTCTACGTGCTGTTCTACAGCAATGGATACTATTTTGAGCATCCGTTGGAGATCATCTTTGGCAAGGACGGGCAGGGCATTAGCGGCATGAGCTTCCACGGGGGGCTCGTGGGCGGCCTGATCGGCGGCCTCATCGCCTGCCGTGCGCTGCGTCTTTCCCCTGGACCATCGCCGACGCGGCGTTTGTGGGCGTGCCGCTGGCCCTGTGCCTGGGCCGTTGCGCGAACTTTGTGAACGGGGAGCTGTGGGGTAAGCCCACGGACCTGCCCTGGGGTGTGGTGTTCGGCGGCGCCGCGGGCGATATCGCGCGTCATCCGAGCCAGCTGTACGAGGCGTTCCTTGAGGGCATAGTGCTGTTTGCCCTGCTCTATCTGTTGAGCCGTCGCAAAAAACGCCGCCGCAGGGTAGCATCCTGGGGACGTTCGTGTTGGGTTACGGCATCGTCCGCTTTCTGATCGAGTTCGTGCGCCTGCCCGACGCGCAGCTTGGATACCTGGCGGACGGCTGGCTCACCATGGGGCAGTTGCTGAGCGTCCCGCTCATCGTCGCGGGCGTGGTGCTGCTGGCCTGCGCGCTTCATTTCAAGCGTCCGCAGCACGTGGATTGGCCGTAGCGCGTCCATCCGTTGCGACCGCGCTCCGAAGGCCGTGGTTCGCTCGTCTGATGTGGTGGCGCTCTGAGGGGCGATCCGTTCCCGCCGCTCGCGTTCACTTTTCAAGATCTGGCGTGTGCTCGCCAGGCACTGCCGCTCTCCAGCACCTGCACCTGCTTTCCGATTCTGGATGTGCTGCAAGACCCAGCGTTCGCCCGCCGCTCGCCTTCGCTCCGAAAGCCCGTCGCCGCACCCGTCAATCACTGCCGCTCCGCAATATCCGGCGCGGCGCACGGTAAAACGGTATGTGAAGCCTCGTCAAACCCCCTTTCGCGCCGGTTGCAATCGGTATATCATGCAGAACGTGTGTTTACATGGGCTCTCGATGCGCGGGCGGCGCGCTTGCGTGCAGGGGGCAGGGAAATAGAAGGAGCATCACATGTCCGGACACTCTAAATGGGCAACAACCAAGCACCGCAAAGGGTGCGCAGGACGCAAAGCGTTCCGCCCTGTTCTCCAAGCTGAGCCGTAACATCACCGTTGCCGCCCGTCTAGGCAACGATCCCAACCCGGACAACAATGCCTCCCTCGCCGCCGCCGTCGCCAAGGCGAAGGCGCAGTCGATGCCCAAGGATAAGATCAAGTCCGCCATCGACAAGGCCTTCGGTGCCGGTGCCGATGCCGCCGTGTACGAGAACATCGTCTACGAGGGCTACGGTCCTGCGGGCGTCGCCGTGTACGTCGAGTGCTTGACCGACAACCGCAACCGCACCGCCGCCGACGTTCGCTCCGCGTTCTCCCACGCGGGCGGCAACCTGGGCACCACCGGCTCCGTTGCGTTCCAGTTCGAGCGCAGGGGTCAGGTCGTTGTTGCCAAGCAGATTGTCGACCCCAACGACAAGAAGGAGAACCTCATGGCCAACGGCGCTGCCGGCGATGAGGAAGAGTTCATGATGGCCGTGGCCGAGGCCGGCGGCGACGACTACGAGGACGCTGGCGACGAGTGGGTCGTGTGGACCGCCGCCAACGAGCTCATGGCCGTCTCCAAGGGCATCGAGGCCCAGGGCATCGAGGTCAAGGGCGCCGAGCTCACCATGGTCCCCACCACCCCGACGGCCGTTTCCGGCGTGGACGCCAAGAAGGTCCAGCGCCTCATCGACCGCCTTTAGGAGCTCGACGACGTCCAGGACGTCTACTCCACCATGGACATGACCGACGAGGTCATCGCCGCCCTCGAAGAGGAATAGGCTCCCCCTCTGGGCTGCTCGATAGCCCTTTGCTCGCATAGGAGCGTCTGAACCGGGTTCGCACAGGTTGCGGACCCGGTTTTTATTATGTGGCCCCGGTGCCCCATCCCCGGTGCCCTGCCAACCCCGGCGCCCGCCAATCTTGCGCGGATGCCCGCAGGATGCGCACTTAGTTTCTTTTCGTTCATCTTCGCCTATGCAGAAAACCACTTCACAACCAGCTTGTTGTGTGGGCTGGCTTGCCATTCGTCTCCACAGTGGCAATGGCTGTGGGCAGGTTTGCTTGCAGCATAATACGGGCGACTTCGTTCGCCGTATAATCATGGAACGCGCCGCGGTGCTTTTTCGCGCTTCGGGGTACAAGAAGCAAATGGCCGCTGATGTCATCGCATCCACGCTGGGCGCCGGTGCCCTCATGACGATGCCATCGGGTGCGCCTAGGTTGTCGCCGCAACCGTTCAGCACCAAGAGAGGAGGGGCTATGCGCCGAATGCGCAGGATAGGCTTGGTGATGTACCTCGTTGCCGCCTGCATGGTGGTCGGTGCGTGCGTGGGTTCACTGTTCGGCCCCTATACCGAGCGGATTTCCGCCCTGGTCGCATCGGGCTCGGGCCGTATTACCATGGCGGTCTGCCTGTCGATCGTCGCGCTCAACATGCTCGCCGTCTTGATCTTCCTGTTCGTCGATCGCCCTGAACCCACGTGCTTGCGCTTGGACGGTGACGCGGATATCGAGGTGACGACCGACGCCCTGGCGTCAATTGCCCGCATGGCCGCCTCTGAGCGCGACGTCATGGTCGAGGACGTGCGCGTGCGCATCGCGGGTCGCGACAGGGCGCGTGCGGATATCTCGATCGAGGCAATTCTGCTCGCCCGCTGCGATATCGAGAGCGTCGCGCATCGCGTCCAGCATCGCGTACAGACTGCTTGCGACGACATGCTCGGAGTTTCCGGAGCTCGCGTGCGGGTGCGTTTTCTTCCCAGTACAACCGAGACCATAACAAAGGAGGCTGCCGGTGAGCGATAAGAATCTTGCCCCCAAGGCGCCCAAGGCGATAGTCGAACAACTTGAGTCTGCGGTGAAAGGGGGAGCCTCGCGTTGACGGCGACGCCGCGGACGGCGCGTTCGCTGCAGGCGAGGGCGCCCTGTCGCGTGATCGCGCGGGAGGCGGACGCTTCGCAGATGGGTGAGGTGCATCTGGCGCGGGCAACGGCCCGGCCCGGGGGTTCCAACGCACGACCATCGGGTTTTGTGAGAACATGGGACACGCCGCCTGGGCGTACGCCGGCGCGCATCCCCATGCCACGCTCTATGGCATCATTGGCTTTGTTCTGGCTGTGCTCATTTTGGTGATCGGCCTATGGGACACCCTGGTGATTGCCGTGTTCGTGTTCGTGGGCACGGTGATTGGGCAGATGGCCGACGGCGATAACGCGGCGGTCAATTTTATTCGACGTTTTATCGACGGGCGCAAATAGGCGCTCGCGTGCGGTTGAGTTTTGAATCGGGACAATCGGGACAAGGAGAACATCATGGCCGATACCAAGGAGCTTTTTGGTGGACGAGGACATCGAGGTCGAGGAAGCTGCCGGCGTCGTTGACGCGACCGCATCCCAGGCCGCCGACGAGCGCGAAGATGCGGAGGTGGCGCAGGAGCTCGCCGAGTCCGAGGAGGACGACGATTCGGAAGACTCGCTCACGTATTCCAACGGCGTGATTGAAAAGATCGTTGCCATGGCGACCCGCGAGGTGCCGCACGTGTTGGGTATGAAGGGCAACCTCATGCACCTGGTGCAGGAGACGTTCGGCGCCGAGAACCTGTCTAAGGGCGTGACCATCGAGGTCACCGATGACAACCGCGTAGTGGTCAACATCTCCGTGATCATCGAGTACGGGTGCTACGCCCCTGCCATTTTTGAGGACGTCAAGGAGCGCGTGACCGAGCGACTGACCGCCATGACCGGTCTTGAGGTCGCGGGCATCAACTTGCGCATCGAGGATGTGGTGACGCGCGAGGAGTACGAGGCGAGCAAGCGCCGTCATGCCGAGGACGACGAGTAGCGTTTTTTCGATGTGAGGACGGTGCGGTTTGGAAAACCGCACCGTCGCGTGATTACGCCCCACCGCCGCAAGTTCGGATCGCCTTCCATTGCTCGATATTCAAGAAATGGGAGGCGGTCTGGGCTGTCGACGGTGGGGCGCGATTCTTTTTCACCGGTTTCCGCCCTGGGTTCTCGCATGTCATTACTGTATCGCGAAAAGCGGTGTAGGGCCGTTTCCGTATCGCGTCGCGAAAAAGCGGCGTAAGGTCGTTCCCGCGTCACGGGCCACAGCCATGCCCGGATGTCAGAAATCGCGCGTTTATGTAACGAATTTTAGGTCGGGTCAAGTAGACAGGGATTTCGGTTTCTCGCCAACTGGGGTTTTGACGCTGGAATTGGCAGTCTACTCGGGCGTTCCGTTTTTCGTTACATAATCGCGTGATTTCGGGCAGGGAAGTCTCGGCGGGGGTTCGAAAAGGGGGAATCAGGACGTTTTCCGCGCATCCTACGCTATGCATCGGAGGGACGCGAGGCGCCCGCCGCGGACAGACAGCGCGGTCACGGTGTTTGCCCGGGGCAGATAGCGCGGTGGTGGTACCCGTCGGAGGCCGGGCGGCTCAGGCCGGAGCTCGTCGGGGACAGACGGCGCGGTCGCGGTGCTTCCCGAGGGCCGGGCGGCTCAGACTGGTGCCCACCGGGGGTGGACGGCACAGTTGCGGTGTTTGTCGGGGCCGGTCAGGTCAGGCCGGAGGAAGGTACTCGTCGGGGATAGACTCGTCGGGGATAGACGCGGCCGCGGCGTCCGCCGGGGGAGGGTGCATGTGCTTTTCGGCCTTATCTGTTGGCGTCATTTTGTTACATACTAGTTTCCTAGGTTGCTCGATATACGGTGCCCTGTTACTCTCATCCCCATGATTACGTTTGTTGGACATATCGCGAACATGATGATGGTCATGGAGATGCCCTCGCCCGGGCACTTTGTCATGTCGCGCGATTCCCGCGTGCTGATGGAGACCGGGCGCCTTCACTAGGCCATCTCCGGCGGGAGATGGCCGTTTATCCCAAAACCATCTTCAAGCGGAGTTTTCCTCGTGATCAGCATCAAGCATGTGTACAAATCATTCGCCGCGCCCAAGGCGTCCGGCAAGAAGCGCCGCGGGGGCGGGACCGACATGTCCTATGCCGCCTCGGTGAGCGGGAACCCGGTGCTCGGCGCCGCGGCCGTCGTCCAAGCGGCGGATGAAGCCGTCGAGGCCCTGGCCCCCGTCGAGGCCGACGGGTTCGTCCACGCCCTCTCCGATATCAACATCGAGATCGCCGACGGTGACATTTTTCGGCATCATCGGCATGAGCGGCGCGGGCAAGTCCACGCTCGTGCGCACCATCAACCTGCTCGAGCGCCCCACGTCGGGCACTATCGAGGTCGATGGCCGCGACGTCACCGCCCTGTCCGGCGAGGAGCTGCGCGCGTATCGTCGTCGGGTGGCCATGATTTTCCAGAACTTCGGCTTGCTCGCGCAAAAAGACTGTGTTGGACAACGTGTGCTTTCCGTTCCTCGCCGCTTCCGGCAAGGTGACGGAGGAGAATCGCGCCCGCTCGCTCGAGCTGCTCGATCGCGTCGGCCTGGGCGAAAAGGCCCGGAGCTATCCCAGCCAGCTGTCGGGCGGGCAGAAGCAGCGCGTGGCGATCGCCCGCGCACTGGCCTACGAGCCCGAAGTGATTCTGTGCGACGAGGCGACCTCCGCGCTCGACCCCAAGAGCACCAACACCATCCTCAAGCTGCTGCGCGACATCAACCGCGAGACCGGCGTGACGCTGGTGGTCATCACCCATTCCATGGACGTCGTCGAGAAGATCTGCGACAACGTTGCGGTGCTCGAGCGCGGCCGTGTGGTTGAACAGGGGAGCGTGGCGAAGGTGTTCGCCGAGCCCCAGGCCGAGGCTACGCGCGTCTTGCTTGGAAAGGTGGACTGGGATGCTTAACGATTTCCTGTTGGAGTTCGCTCCGCTGCTCATTCAGGGCACCATCGACACGCTCGTCATGGTGTTCGCATCCACTGCGGCCGCCTATGTGATCGGCACGGTGCTCGGTGTGATCTTGCACCTCACGGCCCCCGGCGGTCTGCGCCCCGTTCCCGCGCTCAACGCGGTTTTGGGCTGGGTGGTCAACATCGGACGCTCTCTGCCGTTCATCATTTTGCTCATCGCCCTCATGCCCGCCACGCAGGCACTCGTGGGCACCTCCACCGGCGTGGTGGGCGTCATTCCGCCCCTGGTGGTCGCTACCGCCCCGTTCGTGGCGCGCATGGTCGAGCAGTCGCTCGCCGAGGTGAGCCGCGACGCCGTTGAGCCGCTGAGGCCTGCGGCGCGTCCGTCCCGCGTATCGTGTTCTCCGCGCTTCTGCCCGAGGCACTGCCAGCATCGTGCGCGGCGTCGCCGTGACGCTCATCGCCGTACTGGGTTACACCGCCATTGCCGGTGCCGTGGGTGCGGGCGGTCTGGGCGACATTGCCATCCGTTACGGCTACTACCGCTATGAGGATGAGGCCATGATCGTCACGGTCGTCCTGCTCGTCGTCCTCGTCCAGCTCATCCAGTCCGTCTGCAACGCCATTGCTCGCAACGTGGACCACCGCTAGAGGTTGGTTTGCTGCTAAGGGCTTTGGCTCGTCGATTCCGAGGCGTTGCCCTCGTGTAAAATCCTCCGCGAAAGTTAACTTTCGCGGAAGGTGAGGAGGGGGGTGAACCAAAGGCCTTCGATTCCCTCCCGCCAACTGTGTTTTCCATCTGAAAGGATCCCATCATGAAGAACTTCAACACTTCCATTTCCCGCCGCTCCCTTATCGCTTCCGCTTTCGCGGGCCTTGGCGTCGTCGCCCTAGGTGGTCTGACTGCCTGCGGCGGGTCTAGCACCGCTGTGGATCATCAATATCGCACTCGTGGTGCTGGGCTTCGTCTTCCTGGACCGCAAGGCGATTCTTTGGAGCGTTTTTGCGTCGTTTGCGCTTTCGGGTTATGTGTCGCTGTTCGAAATGCTATTCCCCGGCGCTTCCACAACGTCCATTACGGGCGATATGTGGCTCGACCTGTGCTTTGCCGTGCTGCTGCCCGCCATCGGCAGCGCGATGGTGTTTGACATCGGCGCTTCCACCGGCGGCACGGATATCCTCGCGATGATTCTCAAGCGCCACAGCACGCTGGAGATCGGTCGCGCACTGTTGCTGGTGGATATTGGGATCGTGTGCATTGCCGCCGTGCTGTACGGCCCGCGCGTCGGTTTGTATTGCGTGCTTGGCCTGTTTGCAAAAACCCTGGTGGTTGACAAGGCGATTGAGAGTATTCACCTGCGCAAGGTGTGCACTATCATCTGCCGCGAACCGCTCAAGGTCGAGACCTATATCGTCAAGGAGCTCAAGCGCACGGCGACCATCAGCCGTGGATATGGCGCGTTTTCGGGCCAGTGCGTCACGGTGATCATGTGCGTGCTGAGCCGTCGCGAGGCGGTCAAAGCTCCGTCGGTACGCGCGCGAGGTCGACCCGGGGTGTTTTATCACCATTGTGGATAGCTCTGAGATCGTGGGAAAAGGCTTTAGGGGCGTCAATTAATAAAATGTGTGGGGTTATTTCTCATAAGCTGAGTAGAGCCGGCGTGGGGTGCGCAAAAGCCTGCGGTTTTGCTGCG